>PR_CR_10_Liq_1_inCRDRAFT_1000031_pt1 | contig 69832 bp, 56 predicted proteins | sample PRCRCaboRojoPR_3_FD_10241 | JGI IMG/M metagenome (IMG submission 10241) | reverse complement strand
TTCAAGATGAAGAAGTCAGTTGAGTACAGAGCAGGCATTGCTGGGTGCTTCTATGACATAAACAGACACCAAGTGAATCACCTTAAACACTCTAAGTAATGCAAATTTATTTATGAGAATTAGGGAAGCCATCGGTTGAGGGTTTGTTTTCTAGGGTGCTCGCTTCTTGTTTCTGTTTCTCACTAAGTAATGTAAATTAATCTATTAATGTAATTATCCGAAAGCAAAGCTCAAGCTCTAGACTAAAGAGTCACTCCTACTACTAATACCAACTGAGAAAACTCTGTCGATAACGATATTTGGATTCATTTAAGAGTAGAAATTGTGTTATTTAAAATAAACTAGGTGGTGAAGAAATAAAAATGTGGGGAATATTAACTATACTGAGCTTTGCGGGTATAGCTCACGGCGAAAAATGCAGAGCGATTTCTCTTGAAGGTGGAGGCAGCCACGGAGCTTATGAAGCAGGAGCAATATGGCAATTGGTTAATTCACTTCCTTCAGAAGAAGTAGCCTGGAACGTTGTAACAGGAGTCTCAACAGGTGCTTTGAATTCGGGAGGAGTAGCACAATACGCCATGGGTGAAGAGAAGGCTATGGCTAACCTCTTGATAGATGTTTGGACAAGTATCACTCAAGAGAAGGTATACGTCAACTGGAAGCCTGGTGGAATAGTCCAAGGACTGCTTTCTGAATACGGGCTTTACGACACTACTCCTTTGAAAGAAACTGTGAACAGTCTTTTCAACCGTGGAATTCATAGAAACATTTCAGTCGGAGCAACCAACATGAACACTGGAGAGTTCGTGGATTTCAGTGAAGACTTGGGGTCAGACATTCTGGAAGGAATTATTTGTTCAGCTTCTCCTCCATTTTTCTTCCCTCACCAGCAGTTCCTCGGAACTACCTTCGCGGACGGAGGATGCGTGATTAACTTGGATGTTTTCAAGGCAGTGGAGAGGTGCTTGGATGTAGTTGGCCAAGAAAAAGACATCATTGTAGACATGATATTTGACAGTTACCCTGGCACTCTGAGTCAATCTGAAGACCTCACTACTCTAGAGGTGCTTTACAGGATTTGGAAGATCCAAAGGTACGACAGCAGCCTTTGGTACTACAACAACGCTATACTTGCCTATCCAGAAGTTTACTTTAGGTTTGTAGTCATTCCTACTAAAAAGATGCCTGGAGGGATAGTTCCTCTTAACTTTGACCCCCAAGTTTTGGAAACTGAAATTGAAGAAGGAAAGCAAGACGTTCAGAACCTACTCAACTCCAACTCAGACGCTAGACAAACTATTGCCAAGCTCTTTAAGGAAAACCAAGCAAAAATAGCCTACGCTTAACCTATTTAACTTAGTTCTTATAAAAGCAAACAGTGCTTGGACTTGCAACCCACACACTTAGAAGTTTTCTTTTTGTGAGTAGGTTTGAGTTCAGGCTTTGGAGTGAATTGTTCGGTTTCTTTATATTCGCTAGGTTCTTCGTAGTCTAATTCTGAGAATATGTCGAAGTAAAACAACTGGAAGTGTTCAAACGAAATCGAGGGGTTTTGCAATTTGCCAAACCCGAATTCCCTTCCTTTCTGTATTAAGTACCTTTCGTTCATTCCTAAGACCCTTCCTAGGCGCTTGACTCTTTCAAAGCAGATTTCGTTAGTTTCGCTTCCAGCCAAAGCTGAGTAAATAGCTTTCCCATGCATGTAGAGAAGTGCCCTGAGTTGTTTGCACTCAGCTGCTGACAAAATAAAAACTATTAAACAGAACTCCTTTATGCTAGTGCAGGAGTCATTAGAGATGGTGTCAAAGACTTCCCAGGTTTGTGTCTCTTTTATGTGTTTGCAAGTTGCCTTTAAAACTCTAGTAAACGCGTACTCGTCAATTTCACTTCCTCCAAATCGGTAAAACCACTTCTGAAGAGCGTCAAACCCTTCGGGAGTGTGGAGTAGTTCAAAAATGTTTAAGTGCAAGCCTTGTTGCTTTTGTTCTGTTTCGTTGAGTACCCACTCTTTGAACTCAGTGCTCAAAAATTCCATTTTAAATACTTAAACCTTTCAGAAGTACTGTTGCGCACAGAAATAATCATTATGGCAAAGAAGAGAAGGTACAACAAGAACTTGCCTCAAGAAAAAACAAACCACAAAGCAAACATTTATCAGAAGGCTAAGGGGCACGGCGAGCAAAGGGTCTTCAAGAACTCCCAACCTCAGAAGAAGAAGCGGGAACCTAAACAAATGTAAATATTATACATATGCTTTTGTCAGAAATATCAGAATTCTAGTTCCTATGTTGAACACTGTCTAACTAGTGGTCTAGACTGTTCCAGTTGGAGTCTGATCATCTCGCTATATGCTCCTTTCTAGTTACCACTAAATGTGCAGTCGGAAACTAAGTAACAGAAGATCGTTGAATTCAGTGAAATTCCAACTCAGAGTAACTAACAATTCTAATTCGAAATAGTATAACTGATTAATCATTGAAGCACCTCGTAAAAGATCGAGCACATTCCCGAACACTAGGCGAAAAGCAGTATTCTAAAAGGAAAATTGGGAACTGACCTCAAACCAAGAGATCACTAATCTACTGCCCGTACTAGAGTTAGACAAACTACAAGAAGAACAGACCAACTAACACTAAAGTAGAAACAAAAACTAAACAGAGAAATCAAGAACTGCATCAGAACTATCATCGAGCCAGAAAGACCCCTAGCAAAGAAACAAAACAAGATAATGAAACAACAAGGCTCCCAAGTCATGAAGAACCACCACCAAAACTTAAGAGAAAGAAAAAACAAACCCGACCAAAAACTTCCAAAATTCAATCTAGAGGCTTAGACAACTTGCACAAATTCTAATAAGTAAAATAAAGCACACTCATAGCATTTTACTTCTTAGCTAGAACTCTCTTCTAAGTAGTATTTGAGACAAAACTGGGGAAAGAATTCCATATTGACGAATATTTAAGTCGGAAAACTGGTGAAGATATAAAAATGTTTGCCCCCAGACAAGAAAACTGGAAGAAATCAAGCGTTGCTCTTTTGGCCGTCCTCGGAGTTATCGGAGTTGTAGCCACCGTGGCTGTACTCAACCGTGACACCGCTAAGGTCTCCCCTGTGTCTTTGGTCAACTTGCAGATTGAAGAACAAGAATTCCAAGCCTTCATGAAGAGACACGGCAAATCCTACGAAAACGACGCCGAGTACCAAGCTCGCTTCAGAATCTACCGTGACAACGCTGCCTTCATCCGCATGCACAACGCCCGCGGCAAGAACTGGAAACTCGCCATCAACAAGTTCGCTGACTTGACCTTCGAAGAATTCAAGCAACTCTACTTGGCTTCACCCATGCCCGAAAGGAGCGAAGGAGAAGTCTTCTACGGAGACGCCAACCTCCAAGTGCCTTCTTCCATCGACTGGACCAAGAAAGGAGCTGTCACCAGCGTCAAGAACCAAGGACAGTGCGGAAGCTGCTGGGCCTTCTCCACTGCTGGAGCTGTGGAAGGAATCTGGGCTATCTCTGGCCACCAACTCGTGTCCCTCTCTCCCCAAGAACTCGTTGACTGCTCCACTTCTTACGGCAACCACGGATGCCAAGGAGGACTCATGCCCGACGGATTCAAGTACGTCAGAGACCACGGACTCGCCACCTGGCAAAACTACCCCTACACTGCTAGGGACGGAAGCTGCAACCAAGCCGAAGTGCAAGAAGTTGCTGCTAAGATCTCTGGATACAGCATGGTCGCCCAAGACAACGTTGACGCTCTCCAACAAGCTGCTGCCCAACAACCCGTTTCTGTAGCTGTCGAAGCTGACCAATGGGTGTGGCAATTCTACTTCGGAGGAGTTGTAGACAGTGACTGCGGAACCAACCTTGACCACGGAGTACTCGTTGTGGGATATGACATGAACGCCAGCCCTCCTTACTGGAAGGTCAAGAACTCCTGGGGAGCTGACTGGGGAGAATCTGGATACATCAGAATCGGAGTCAAACAAGGAAAGGGAGTCTGTGGAATCCAGATGGACGCCTCCTACCCTAAAGCTTAATTTAAACAAAGTTTAGGACTTAACATTGTTTTACACCCTAATTATTTAATCTAGTTAAGCCATATTGTTGAAATTTATTTACATGCAAAACCCAACTTACCAAACCAACTTACTAGATCTGGAAGAAGAGCAGAAGATGCCGGACCATTTTGTCAAAGAAAGGTCAGAGTACTTTGACCAGCCAGTAACAAACCAGGAACAACAAAACCCCAAGTTCTGGGAACTGGCGTACTATAGGCCCTTCTTTGATGTGAACACTGTTAAAGTTCTGGAAAGAATGAAGCTTTCTGTGGTTCCTTTTGGGTCAGACTCCTTCTTTGGAGTGGACAGACCTGACTTGTACGGGCCATTCTGGATAGCTTGCACGGTGACTTTTTTGCTGTTTGCTGTAGGCAGTATAGAAACGAACTACTCAGGGTTTTCAGGTCACTTTACAGCCTTTACTTCGGGGAGTGTAATTGTTTTTGGAACCTTATTGGTGACTCCTTTGGTTTTGTACTTCATTTTGAATAACAGTGGGAGTGAAGTGACTTACTTTTACTTAATATCTTTGTTTGGGTACAGTCTTTCGGGGTTCGGAATTGGGATACTGTGCTGCATTTACACCAACAGGTTTTGGAGGTGGTCTATTACTACTGCAGCGGGTGTTTGGAGTGGAGTAAGTTTGTTCATGAATTTAAACAAGGAGTTTGATTTAGGAAAAACTAAGTGGCCTGCCATGGTTTCTCTGATCTTAGCTGAGGGCGTTTTGGTATTTGCTACTAACTACTTCGTTTCTATAGACTAATATAATTCAGAGTTTAATTATAAAACAATTAACAGTATTATTGCTAGTACAATCAAACCACCACCGACACTTCCTAGTGTAATAGCTGTAGACCTAGACATTCTGACTCCAGGGCCTCTTTGGACCTGAAGACTTTGAGGAGGAGCTTCTGTTCCAGGGTATTGAGGACCGTTGCTGGGTGGAACTGGAGCAGCTCCATAGTTAACAGGTGGTTGGGAGTATGCTCCTCCATAATTAACAGGCGGTTGTTGAGGGTAATACGCTTGGCCAAAGCCCTGGTTGTAATACTGGGGACCAGGCTGGTTCGGGTAGTACTGAGGTTGTTGGTAAGGTTGCTGGAAAGGAGGCTGGTCAGGGTTAGGGTAGTTGGACATTTATAAAACCCTCCATGTACTTTATTACATTAAGCAAAATTACGGCAGAGTAAGTTTGGAGTTTCGCACAAGACTTTTACTCTTTCTGGGGCTGACCCTCATGCTTCTTTTAGTAGGTTTGATTACGGGCAGCCTCATGTTTTTGTAAATAGGAGAGTAGGGTATGTTTTTAATGATTTCAAAGTTCATTCTGAACCTGGGAGAAAACTTGATTCTAGAAGGAGCGCCGTTTCTCAAGGAGCCAGCTCTTTCCCTAGAAGGAACTACAGAAGTTTTTTTAGCGTCTGTCTTGAAACTTGCGTCTTTTTTCAGGTACTTGGCGAGTTTGGAAGTGAAAAGGTCCTTTCCTTTGGATGCTTTTGCGTTACTAGCTAGTTTGGTTCCTCGGAGTGGACTGGTGTTTCTGGTTCTTTGTTTGGAGGAGTGTCTGGAGACGTTGCTTAAGTCAGCACTTTTCTTCCGAGCATTTAACATTTAAATAGTATAATGGAAGAAAAACTTAGAATCTTGTCTGGCAAATCTTTTGTCCCTTTTCATTCTAAAAAGCTTTCGTTGGGCAGAAGCACCTCCCAAAATAGCAGGGTGAGTTTGCACTCCAGTAGAACTACTCGCAACAACAATACTCCTATTTCGGTATTCTCGAAAGAACCTCTGCGTAAAGTACCTAAGTTAAAAGGAGAATTGGAAGGTTTTAGAAACCACACTCCTACTAGCTTAACTACTAGAAGAACCCAAGTGCAGGATATCAATAAAGATTTAGTTCTGAAAGAAGCATTCACCACAAGCTCGCCCGAGAACTTTACCAAAACCAAAGAAGAAGCAACTAAGCTGTACGAAAACTTTAAAACAGCCAGAAAAAGTTTCTTGAGTACTTGTAAAAAAGTTCCTGGAGCAGAGTTGGTCACTAAAACTTTCGAAAGTATCCAGAAAGTAGTTCTACAACAGTACTGGTTTTCAGGCGAAGGAAGAGTTCAAGTTGCAAAGAACCTTATATACTTAGAAAAAGTTTTTTACAAAATGACTTCTGCTTGCTCTCAAAAACTAACTCAGTTAGAAAAAGAACTTAACGAGTCACTTCAACTCCTCGAAAAAAACCTTACTAATAAATATCAAGTCGTTGAGTTCAGTGAAATGCTGAAAGGCAGCCAACAAAAGTTGTCTCAAGCCCAAACTAAACGAGAGAAAGCCTCAGAAACCCTAAAAAACAAACAGAAAAACTGGGTTATTGAAAAACAACAACTACTAGAAACTATAAGTTCACTTGAAAACTACATCTCAAAACTTGATAACTACTCGAACTCCCAAGAGTTGCAGCAAGAAATCTGCGACTTAAAAGAACTCTTAAAAACAAACGAAGAAAAGAAAAACAGTATTCTGGAGTCTAAAAACTTAAGAATATTCAAACTAGAACAACAACTAGACCAAACCAAGCTTGAACTTCAACAAAACAAAAGCTTCGTTAGCAACTTTTCTAGCATCAAAGACAGCCTTGAGAACCAAATAAAAAACTACAAAGAAAAACTACTAAATGTGGAAGAAAAACACCGTTTTAGAACTGAAAGTTTGATGATGGTCAACGAAGACATTTCTAGAGTTCACTACTTAAAACAAGAACTAATCAACACAAGACAAAAACTCAAAGAAACCAAACATAAGTACGAAAAACTCAGATCAAAAGCCCAGTTAGAAAACATCCAAACAAAAGGCCTTTCCCAAATGATCAAAATTGACTTAAATGACTCTATTTTTAAACTGTTTAACCCTAAACTCCAAAGCCACTTTGCGTCTCTAGAATCCCAACGTAAAGCAGACTTCCAAAACTTAGATATTTCAGGCTTTAAACTTGCCAAGCCTAGTTACGCTGAACTCTGCGAACCCCAAAACAAACTAGGAGCATTCAAAGTGCCCTGGAACAACTGGCTCAAGGTAACCATAAGAGGCATTCTGGACTCTAAACACTACGAGCACCTTCTAGGCACCGAGAAGCTACAAAGTTTCCCTGAGTTCGTATACTGTTGGATGGGTGACTACGAAGTGGAGAAAAATACCAGGCTAGTAAAATCCACAGAAGTTAAAACAGGAATTACTAAAAACAGAATAGTTCTACTCTACGGTTTATACCACGAAAAAGCCCAAAAACTTTGGGAGTTAAAGACCTTCAGAGACTTTTTAACTGAAGAACATGGTGCAGACGAACTTTACTTCTTTTTAAACTGCAGAGACAAGCTCTACTCTGGACCCCAGTTAATGAGCACTGAAGGCAAGTTCCAGTCAATCCACTATGTAAAGCTAGAACACTGCTTTAACGTGATCGATTCTGTGATGCACAGAATGCCCAGCAAAGAAGTTTCTGACCTCAAACAAATGATAGCTTCTAGGTCGAGAAAAGCGAAAGAACTGCTTGTAGACTCTGCTTTTGTGCTTAGAGTGATGCTGGAGTACTACATTGCTGAGAAGAGGAAAAAGTACTTGTACATCCAAGAACTTTTCGAAATATCAGAGAAAAAACACCTGTCTGACGGAAGTGCTACAGTGAGTTTTGAAACTTTTAAAGAAGTGTGCTCAGAACTAAGAGAAGACCTAACTGAAGCCGAAGTAGTTAAACTTTACAGACAAGCTTGGAGTTTAGGCCAAGGAGTTATTAGTGCTGACACCTTTTTTTTAGCTGCAAACGAAAGTGACTTTTTCTTAAAGTCTCTGTGTCTCAGCAAACCTAGAAACAATGAACTTGAAACTTTAGAGAGTCAAGTTTATATTCAAAACATTAAGTCCTTGTTTGAGTTAGACCCTAGTTTCTTAAAACTGCTTAAAAAGTGCATTTCAGTTATGGGAGTTCCTGACTTAAAGCACTCTTTCAATAAAATAGAAGAAAACATTATAGTAATTAAAAACGCTTCTAGTATGCAAAAAGGCCCTAAGCCTAAAGAAGTGTTTAAAGACTTTTTCCAACTAGTCAACTCAGTTTCCTTGGCTTCTGAGAACTTCAACCACCCCAAAACCTTAGAAAAGGAGTTCTTGGAGTCCCTTGAAACTCCTAGTTTAAACATAAACTTTGAAACTTTGTTACTGAAAATCAAACACTTTTTACTTAACGAAATCAAAAAGCACTTAAGCATCAGAAAAATCCAGAAAACTTTTAAAAATGCTTTAAAGAGATAAGTAATTACTTCTATAAAACAAAATGTTTGAAATCAAAGTGTTTTCTTCTAAGTGCTCCGACAAGTCAATAACATCCCCGTTAAAGTACTCAAAGGCTTTGGGAAAAGCGTTTCTTATAAACTCTAGTTCAAGACTAGGAAACTTGCCTGCAAGTATTCCACTGTTTCTTGGAATGCTCATAGCTAAGAACTCCCCCAGTTCTTTTTCTGCCTTTTGTAAAGGACAGTTTCTGCCTCCTGGAAGGAACTCTACGTCTTTAAACTGCATCCACTGTTCACCTACAATAAAGCTTAAGTCTTTGAATTTTAGCTTAACGTTGAAACTAGGACCTAAAATGTAACTTGTCAAAGAAGGGTCAGTAACTATGCATTCTAGTCTAATGGCTTCTTGGTGAGTAGGAGTGAGCTTCATCCAAACCAAGGGCTCCTCTATGTAGTTTGTGGGGCTTAAGCCTTCAAGACCCTTTATTGTTTTAACAACTTCTTTTTCTAAAATGTGTCTAGCTACTCCTTCTGCTAACTCGAACCTGTGCTTTCCACACCTTTCATAAGTAACTTGTCTTATGCTTTTGACAGCTTCCAAGGTAGACTCCTGGTCCAGTCCACAAATCCTCAGTAGTGCATAACTGAACAACCCTGTTCTGTGAATCCCTGCTGCACAGTGAACGAATAAAAATTCTCCTTGCTCCAGTCTACTTTTTGCTTCCAAAAGTCCTTTTTTTAAGTTCCACGCAACTTGGTTGCTTTCTAAAAGTTTTTTGTTAGCTCCTGGCAAGTTGATCCAGTACCACTTGAGTTTGTTTTTCTTGCATTCTTTCTCAACTTCGTGGGGGCACTCTGATTTGGACTGCAAAGTAAACACTGTTGTACAAGGAGTTAACTGAGCTAACTTGGTAATCCCTCCTACAGAAGGCCTGTGCAGGCAAGTCACTCCTCCATTCAACACTCTGAAAAAGTTAAGTCTTCTGTACTCGTCGGTTTCCATTTAATTATCCCAGCTTTAAAGAAGCCACTCCGTAAAGGTGGAAAGCATGCTTCAGTATGTTGTCTTCGTAGTCGTTTTTAAGCTTAGCAAAAGCCACCCCAAAAGTAGCTCCTCCTGAAACAAGTTTCCACAGTTCTTCAACGTAAGCCAGTGCACTCTCTTGGGAAACTGTGCAGAAGTTGTGGACAAACACCCCTACTCCAAGCATCCCCATGAGCACTTGAGTTTTAGTTTGCGTTCTTTTGCTAACTACTTCTAGCATTGCTTTGGCTACGCTTTTGCTGACAAGTGCAGTTACTGCTGAGTTGTCTACAGGTTCGCCGTAGTTGATTAGCACAGAGGCTCCGTTGCAAAGTGCTTCCCACTCCCCTCCTTTGGCTCCTCTGCCTCCTTCAAGTTTTGCAAACTGCTTTAGTAAGTTGTCGCCTTCAGTAATGTTGTACCTAACAGGTTCTTTGGGAACAGAGGGCACTTTTAAGAGTCTAAAGTGCAGACAACTCACGGAGAACTCCCTAGAGACTATAGGTACTGGGCTTATAAAGTCTGTGGCTTCCCAAGGCAAGTCAATAAGCCTGTAATCTAAGCACAAGTACAGTGTTGCAATGGAGGAGTTAGTTTGCGTAAGTAACTCTGCAAGCTTGTCTTCTTGTTTTGCTTTGGTGGGTTTCTTTTTGGTTTCTTCTTGGGACTGTTCGGGTTCTTGAACAATGTAGTCTGCAAGTGGACTAAGCCAAGTAGTTACTTCTTGTAGTTGTGAAACAGCTTCGTTTAGTTTCAGATTAGCTTCAGCTAAGTACTGTTGTCTAGCTTGTTGGTCCATGATTATAGTTTTGCCAGTTAAAGTTTTAAACTGCTTCCAAGTTTCTAGTAAACTTCTGATTTTCTGTTGTTCTTCGCAGGTCACTTTTCTTTTTTCTGTCCAAAAAGAACTAGCTTTGTCTCTGTCTAGCTTTACAAACCCAGAGTAAACGTACCCCATATCTTGGGAGTATTGAATTGCAAGCACTCCTGTGCTAGGACTTAACTTTTCTTTAAGATCTTCCAAGTCAAGTTTCCACTCAGTCAGTTCCCAAAAGTTACCACTGAACTGTTCTTCCCAGTTGTGCGAACTAGGCATAACTACTGATTGTTTATTTTTCAGCTCCAAAAGCAATTTTTCTTTTTGCCAGGGTTTTGAGTAGGTTTTGAACTGTTCTAAAAAGTACTTTCTGGCAGTTTTGTGTTGGTAAGTGTTTAGTTCGCATATAAGCTCTTCAGGAGTTTTTTCAGACGAAAAAAACTCAGGCAAGTCACCTTTTAAAGATTGGGCTTCTAGTAAGGTTTTTTCGATTTTCGATTTGACAGGCGAAGCTTCGCTAACTAGTTTCTGGGCTTCTTCTAAGTAACTAAAAGCTATGTCAATGGGGTTCTTAGTTGCTAGTTCTTGTTGTTCTATTTGGATTTCAATGTCTTCCAAGTACTTCTGGACTAAATCTTGGGTGCTTCTTCTCTCTAAAAGTTCTTTTTGGAGTTTGAACTTCAAAAGAAGTACTTCTCCTAGTTTTAAGTAGATCAAAGCAACTAAAGACTTGCCTTCAGTCTTGTAGGATTCGCTTAAGTCTATGTAGTCTGTGCAGACTCCATTTACTGTTTCTAGTGCTTTTTTGAGTTCTTCTAGTTTATTTTTCTGTTTAAGTGCTTTTTCTTTGCAGAAGTCACTTAAAAGACTGTTTTTGATAGCTAACACCTTTTCTTGGTGGAACTCTAAGTACTCGTAGATATGCTTGATTTCACAACCTTCAGACTGGATACTTAGTATGAAGTGGTTTAAGTTCTTTTGGGACTTTTGTTTTAGGTTTTGTTTTTCAGAACTAGTTAAAGTGGGGTTCTTGGACTGGAGTAAGCTAAGGTGAGCCAGTTTTATGTGCAAACTTTCTTTTATGAAGGCGTAAGGCAACTCACTGGGCAATGCTTCTATAGAACTTTCCAAAAGGTTCAGTGCGTCTTGAGTTTTGCCTGCAAAGTAAAGACAACTTGAAACTGAACTAAGGCACTTTAAGGACTCTAAACTTTTAACCCTCAGAGCTTCTTGGTACAGAAATATTGATTCTTTTAACCGTCCTCCAATAAAAGAAATTCCTGCTTTAAGCAGTAGTCCTCCAGTGGTTTGGCTAAGTAGTTCTTCAGCCAAGGTGTAGTCTGCTCTTTTGTAAAGTTCACAAGCCATGTCTAGCCTTTCTTGTGAGTTCAACTCACCAAAAGAAACTTCGCTGAGTTCACTACTTAAGTCTATCTTCTTTTTGATCCTGGACTTCCAAGAAGAGTATATTTCTGTGTAAGCTTTGCTTTTCAAAACTACTTTGCTGTAAAGCTCCAAAAAGTTAACTACTAACAAAGAGTCCCAGTAACAAGAAAAGCTTTCGTCTAATAACAAAAGAAGTTCTTTGGAGTAGTAGTGAGTTAGTTTAGGTTTTTCAAAAGCCACTCTACAGAGTTTGTCTTTTTGTTGGTAACTTTCTAGTTCAGCTTCTTCAATGGTAAAGTTCATTAAGTCTTCAGGCAGTTCTATTCCAGACATTTCAATGATTCTTTTCACAAACCCTACTGCTTCCTTGCCTAAGTTAATTTTAGCTTGGGTGCTTTTAGAAAGCTGCGAAAGCATAACTTTAATCCTTAAGAGTCTGTCTAAGTGGGTTACGTTGAGTTTGTCAGGTTTGGATTCAATTGACCTTTTGGACTTAATCCCTTCAGAGTGTCTTGAAGAAGTTAAACTTGACTCTTCGTGCCTTTCTACTTCCAGCAACACTTCTGAAGCTTGGACTAACTTGTCACTAACGTCTTCTCCTTTAGAGTTTAAGTAAGAAGCCCATTCGATAAGTACCTCTGAGCTCTCAATGTGGTTCTTCAAACAGTCAAGTGCTTTTTCGTAAGCAGAATTGATCTCTTGGGAGTCTACAGAAGACCTAGCTAACTTCAGCCAAAGTTTAGACTGCATAACGGGGTCACTTTCTTTCAGTCTGACTAAAAAGTTGTAAACGTTTTTTCCTTGTTTCGAAAGAAACAACATTTGGGCTTCTCCAAGTGCTTTAGAGTGCGAAGAAGCCACTATTTCAAAAGCTGAGTCCATCAACCTTTCGCCTTCACTCCACATTTCAGCTTTTGTAATGCAGTCTATAAGTGCTTTGTAAAAAGCAAGCAAAAAGTCCTGGTCTGAAGAGTCCCTTAAGTGCACTAGAATGTTGGCCATATCGCTTAGAGGAGCTACAAGCATTGCTGAACTTTCAAATTCGACACAAAAGTTAAACACTGCTCTGGCTGAGTCCAGAACTAACTTGTTAATTCCAGTTCTCAGTCCGTACTCAGCACTGCGTATTAGGTGTTCTAAGGCACTTAGTATAAGTTTGTTTTGGCTGTCCTGTTCCTGTTTTTCTTTGTCTATCAAGCACAAAAGTGCTTCTCCGTAAAGATACTCTGCTACAGAGTACCAACAAATTCTGGTTTTACTCAGACTACCCGTTTCAGAGTACTTAAGGGCTCTTTGCGCACAGGCCAAAGCTAGTTTAGCTAGTTCTTTGAGTTTGATGGTCTGTCTTCCTAGTTTACTCCAGAGTTCTGCATGCAGCTGAAGTTCACTCTCTTCTGACTCGTTAACAGTCCACCCATTTAACAGTGTGTTGGCTTTTTTAAGTGAGTCCACACAAAGGTTGTGCTTGCCAGTTTCTTTCATCATGAGTTTAGCGCCTTCCATGAGACTTAGAACTTCAGCTGTGATTCCTTCAGAAGCTTTTTGGGGGGCTTTTTGCTGAGGAGCTTTTATAGCAGTGCAAGCTCCTTTGAGTCGTTCAAGTTCTTTGCGGTTGTTGGGGCCAATTGGTTTGTTTAGAAGGGACTCGCATACTTTAGCTGCTTCTTCTACTTTGTTTTCATAAATTTCTAGTTTTACTAAGGCTATTGCGAGGTCGCATATTATTTGGAGTTTTTTAGGGTAGTTGAAGTCTGTTGTTTTGTTAAAAGCAACTTGAGTTACTTGAGTTTCAGTTAAGGTTTGCTTTTCAATGCTACTGAGTAAGGTTTCAAAGAGTTGTCTCATGCAGTCTAGAGCTTCTTTAAGTATGTGCTTTTCAAACTGAACTAACTGGAGAACAGGCAAGTACAAGTTCCAGAACACCACTGCACCGTTAAAACAGACCCAAGGCTGACTTGCTTGGTTTCCTAAGTCAACTCCTGTTTTAATGTGGAGCAACACTTGAGTTTTAAGCTCCTTGCTTTGGTTGCTTTCCGAAACACTGTGAATACTTCCTATAGTAACGGCTTCATTAAAGCACACTTCCAACCCTACTTGCTTGATTTCGGCTGCTTTGACTTGGGCTATTATGTAGTGACAACTAGCTTGTTCTGAAACTAACTCTCGTTCTTTAGAAGGGTCCCATTCACCAGCAATCACGAACTCAGCTGCAAGTTTGGCTAGCTTGAGTAAGCCAGACTCCAAAGCAACGCTAGCTACTTGACTTGCAAGAGTGTGTCTGATTTTAAGTTCTGAGTAAAGAGTGTGTTCTCTTTGCTTTTCGCGGAAGTTAATTTCTTCTTCAACTAAGTCTTCTGGGTCCGAGTTAGGGAGTTCTTCTTCTTGCTTGAGATTTTCTAAAGCCCTTTCTAGAATGTTTTCTTTGGCTGCTTGACTCTTGACACTTTTGGCGTTTTCAAGTTCGAGCCAAGCTTTTTTAAAGTTCCTGTTTGGTTCTTGGTAGACACTTTTTTTCAGTTCGAGTTTAAAGTTCAGGAACTCTTGTAGTTTTTCGTAGGGTCTGTGCAAGTGGCTTGGGTTTTCTTTTTCAGAAGCTTGAAGAGCAGGTTTGAAGTTAGTCCAGTCTAACAAAGAAGCTTTGCTCAACTGGGCTTCTGCTTTGGCTATAAAGTCTTCTTGGAGTTCATACCTAGCAAGTTCTAAGTGCAAAAACAGTCTTAAGTCGTGCATTGGAGACTCTATAGTTTCTAAAAAAGAAGCTGCTGTTTGGAAAGGCCGGTAAACGTTGTCTCTGAGACTGGGAGTCAGCAAAGGCTTTCCGATGTTCCAAATCAAAACGCAGCCTTCAGTAGTAACTGAGGGGTCTTGGAGTCTTTTGTTAGCAACCATTGTGCGATCTAGTTGCTTAAGTGCCTTTATTCTGTACTCAAGTTCGATTGACTTCTGTTCAGCTGGAGAAGGCTTCAAGCCTGTGACGGGGTGTTTCATTTCAGAGTGGTCTTTTACAAGTAACTCAGCCTTAGAGTACTCTGCCCATATCCTTGCTTTCAAAGAAGGTTGTCGTGTAGAGTCGAAGTAGGACAAAGCTTTTTTCGAAAGATCAATTAAGTTGTACTGCAGAGCTACTCTAGAAGCTTCAGCCAGTCCTTCACTGTTAGGTTTGCTCTGCAAGAAGCTGTTGAGTTCTTTTTCGACTTGGTTGTCTGGAAGTCCACAAGAACGTATTTGCTGCATAGGAACTGAAAAGCGTAAGTCAGACTTACTAGCTTCTGCTTCTTTTTTAAGGCTTGAAACGGCTCCAGAGTTGTCTTTGTTAAAGTGAACTTTAGTCCGCCAAATAGCTTCTAAAAAGCTTACGTTGCCTTTTTTCTTCATAAGATCCCAAACTTTATCTAGGGCTTTTGCAGCATCAGCTTTCCTTTCCGCATCCAAGTAACAGTTTGCTAAGGCTTGCATGAAGCGCACTCTCCACTCAGTATCTACATCGTCAGTTTCTTCTAAAGAGTTGCTTAGTTTCTCGAAGCAGTCAACAAAGTGCTTAGCGTAGCCTTGTCTGACCATTGGCCTTAAGATTTTCCAAGCAGAAACAGAAGCGTTATAGATTAGGAACTGGTACCTAGGTTTGTTTTCAGGTTTGTTAATAGTATCAATGGCTTCTTGGATAAAAGTGTAAGCCTGCCTAGTTTGGTCAACTGCTTGCTGGCCTTTTAGGTTTTCAGAGTACACCTGCAAGCTTAGGAATTCAGCATTCAAAAGCAGTGCTTTTATGTGAAACTGGTCGTTACTGGGTGGCCTTTGGAAAAACAAGTCCACGTAACGCTTTCCTACAGTGTTGCGGGTTTCCAAAGTCGTGGCTGTTTCTGCAATTAAAACTAGAAGTTGGAGAGAAAACTTAGAAGGGTTGCTCCTCACTAACAAGTCAGCTTCATCAAACAAGTTGCGGGCTTTTTGCGGGTAGGTTTGGTCTAAGTCCTTGTTAGTCCACAAGTACTTAGACTCCTCTAGCAAAGCGCGAACTTTGTATTCCTCTATGCTGGACATTTTAAATTAGTAAGTATTAGGTTAGTTGAAGTTGTAGTGAGGAGTGGCCTGAACGTACACGTAGCCGTCCTTAATAACAACTTCAGAGTCAGTTAGGTCCACGTAGTCAATCTTGGGAAGTGGAATTCCTTTGCCGAAAATCAAAGTGTCAAGGCTGGGCAGCACCAGTTCAATGGCCATGTTGAACAAGTCCATCATTCCTTGTGTGTCTACAGGCTTGTCCAAAACGTTGTCGCGTGCTTCTAGTTGAGTGATCTCCATTCCTTTCAAAGAGCCTTTCAAAAAGGAGTCTTTTAAGTAGGCAGTGCCGTTAAAGTCCAGAACCATGTCTAAAACCACTGCTTGGCCTTCGTCTCTCACTATCACTCCACAGGCTGTGTCGATCTCTCCTTTGATTAGTCCGTGACTTTCGTCTGCTTGCAAGGATATAACTGGTGACTTTTGGGCTTCACAAGCTAAGTCGACCTTTTTGTTTTTTCCGTACTTCTTAACTAAGCCTGGAATGATGTTGTCTAGGGAAGAAGTGGTAAGTTGAATTGGACTGATGCTAGGTACACTTTCTGAAGTGATGTTTGCTTGCAAAAGTCCTGCTGTGAAGGCAGAGTAAAAAGCTGAGTTAATTGTGTAGTCTGACACAAAGGACTGGATGTCTTTGGAGTCTGGATTGAAGTCTGGAAGTTCCTTGGGGGCTGGAATGGGTGGGTTAAGTTCAGGCTTGTCTTTGTTTAAGAAGAGTCCAAGTGAATTGATTTGAAGGTACTGGTCAGTGACTTTGGGAGGAGTTGACAGTGAATAGTTCACAGCCAAAGGAGTTTCGCCTATGTTGATAATTGAGGGGTAGGTAGCAATTATTTTGTTTAACTCGCGCTGAAAAGTCTCTTTGAGGTTACCCGAAACGCTTTCTTCTATCAAGTCTTTGAGCTTGTCGTTGAACACACTAAGCACCCAGTTAGCTAAGTCTGCAGAGGGGTTGTTTAGAATCTGGATTTTAAGGTCTCTGATAGAAAGCACCATGTTTTCGATCTCAACTACAATCTTTCCTTGGTCTTCTTGGAGCTTGATGTCCATAGCAGCAGTGGTTTCTAGCAAGTCGATAGAAGCAGAGCCCTGGTCGCCTGCCAAAGCGCTGTCGTAAGACCAGTCAAGTGAACTTTCCCCAGAAATGCCAGCGATGGTTAAGCTGATTCTGTCTGGTTCAGAAAACTCAACTTTGGTTTTTTCAACATCAAGCTCAAGTGCTGAAACCTTGATGTTAGAAGCCATCAAAAGGACCTTAAAACGTCCGTGACCTACATGGTAGGTTTGAGAAGGGATCTCTGTGTCTTCTGCCTGGGAAAGTATGAAGGGCAAAGCTGAGTCTTTGAAGTCGTTGATTGCGTCTGAAGTGAGTCCAGTTACAAACCCAGTTGTAGACGCCTTGCTTAGGCTTACAAGCAGCAAAGCAAACAAAGCTTTTTTCATTTTATCACCATTTTACTTAAGTTCTGATACCTATAGCAGTTTGGAGATTAAAAACTCAGCTCTTTTTGAGCTGCTTCTCTGTTTCCATATCTTTCGTTTGCCTAGTCTTTTTTCGATGTAGTTTTTGATTTCGCTCAAATCAGATTTAAGCTTGGAAATCGAGTTTTCGTTACTGATGTTGTGGGAGTACATTTTAGAGCTGACTTTGACGTTTTTAAGGTGCTTTTCTAAACTAGTTCCGGTTTCTTGGTCTTCTAAGTCTTTGAGGGCTGAGCTGAGTTTGGCCAGATAGTCTACTTTGGCTTGGAAAATAACTGGAAGTTCTCCGTAGGCTTCTTTGTTAGAAGCAGATATGGAAGAACACCCTGAAATGATTTTGTCGATTTCTGGAGTTCTGGAGGCCTCTGAACACTCGCTTGGGGAATGGTCTTTTTCGCAGCGTTTTGGGGAAGAATCCTGGGACAAAGACTTATTGGTTCTTCTAGTGGTGTTTAGACTCAGCTTTTTAGGCTTTTGTTTTCTACATTTGAGTTCACTTATGTTTAACGGATTCAAAGCTCGCTTTTTAACTAGTTTGTACCTTATTTCTTTGAGTTTTTCGTTTACTTTAGAAACGTTTTTAACTTGGAAGTGGTGGTTTTCCAACCTAGAAGGTGAGACGCTTGCTTTTCTGTATGAGTTAATTTTTTTAGGTCCAAAGTAATCTTTTTTAAATGCCTTATGATAAACTCTTGCAGACTCCATTTCTATATGAAAAAATTTCCCGAAATAAAAACACTTAAGAATGCACCTAAACGCTACAAGACTTCAAAATGTTCCAGGTCCTATAGTGCTAAGAAAAAACAACCCATTCAAAACCTAGAAAAGACTTTTGATAATTCATCAGAGTCAATCAACTTCGCGTCACAACTCAAAAGTTCGCAGCTTTCTTCACAAATAGGCTTCACTACCAGAAACCTGAACATCGAACTTAAAAAACTCGAAGAAGACCTTGACTCCCAAGAAATCGATCTTAAGACTTACAACTTCATGGAAAGAAACGACCCTACTACAGCTGAACAAGAATTCGGAGTTTATAGAGCTTACTTAGAAGGAGTAGGAGTATGTCTCATGCAGAAGTATGCTAGATTCGGCAGCAGTGTTATGAGGGGAATAAAAGGCTTGTCAAGGGCTTTCCTAAAAGTAACTGCAAAAGAAAGCATTTCAGCTAGTCCAGCTTCCCAAATCCAAAAGTCAACTAAAACCCAACCTACGCAAACTTCAGTTGAAGAAGAAGAAGAGCAATCAGCTGACATCACTTACTTTAAAAGCGTACAGAAAAGACTTAAAGGAATGGACTACGGAAAGATTCCAGGACACTTAACAGACCTTTACGAACGACTCCAGTCTATGGTAACTGACTTGCCAAGTCCTTCAAAGACTCCAGAGTACATGAGTTTAGAAGTCCGAGACATAGCTAAAGACTTAGGAGTCAACTTGAAAAGCTTCGAAAACGAACTCATTTCTTACTTAAACCGCAAAAACATGTCCAAGCTAAAAAGAACTAGCGAGACCCAAACTGAAGTTGAGGTGGTAGACCCGAATCACTTCAACTTCATAAAAGACTCTCTTTATGAAAAAGAAAAGAAGGTCAGTGAGCTCTCAAGCAAACTAGAATCTGCTACTGAAGAAGTAAAAACAACCATGAAAGCTGTGAACTCACTTAAGTTCGAAAACCAAAGTTTAGAGTCTTCTCTTTTTAAAGAAAGACAAGAAGCTTCCAACTTAAGACAAGTAATCATAGACAACAAGTACACTGACCACAGCACGCAAAAACTTGACTTCCAAAAAGAAATCGACAGACTCTACGACAGACTCAAAGCCGCCAAAGACAAAAAGAAAAAACTCAAAAACGAATACCAAAGCACAGTCAAAAAACTAGAATCCACAAGCAACAAAATCCAAAAACTCAAAAACAAGTCCCAAGTCTTCAAAATGAAACTCGAAGAAATAGAAGAAGCCTGGACTGAAAAATTCGGGTCTTTTGAGTTCTCTGAAGCCACAAAAGCCACCGAACAACAACTCAACTCTGAAAACACTAAGTTAAAAACCAAAAAATCAACAGAGAAACTAGAAGCGGAGGAGTCACTCAGGAGCTCTGCAAGAATAACTCCAAACACTATCAAAATAAAGTCCAAAACCAAAAAAACTATGATTTCCAAAAACCAAAACAAAACCCAAGTAACCCTTAAAAAAAGACCTGAAACTCAAGAGAGTTCCAGAAAAAAGTCTGACAAACCAGGGAAGTCCAGTACTTTTTCTAAACCTAAAATTAAAGAATTTGAAGGATTCACAAGCTCAGCTGAAAAAACACCTGGATTCTCCAAAACTGAAGACACTCTAAACATAGAAGACTACTTCCAAAAAACACACGAATTCGCTACTTTGAAAAACCAAGCAGAAGAAGACTTTTTGAACTCTTTGTCACCTGAGCAAAGAGAAATGTTTTACAAGTACATGCAAGCTGACAACGACTTGAAACTCCAAGAAAAACTTCAAAAAGCTGATATTTTTTCCAAAGCTATTCAGTTCGACCACAGAAACCCCCACAAAGTCTACCCCACAGGGTCGCTTCTCAAAAAAGACCTTTTAGGGAAAATGCCTAAAGAACTAACGGATGAACTAGAGGGGGGGTCTTTTAAAAGCTTAAGTCCTGAAAGAATCAGAGACATCCTTCGCAAAAGAGACATAGACCTAGAAGGACTGCCTCCCCAAATAAGAATAGAAATCCTAAGATCTATGGAAGGCCACGACGAAAAAAGGTGCGGCCCTGAGTGCGAACACTTAAAAAGAGCTATGATGATTAAGTATAAAAACAGAGGAAAACTCTACCCTATAAAGAAAGCTAATGTAATAGGCGACTTTATCTAACTAATAAGAACACAGAAAATGGTATCAATTAAATGAACAAAAGTTTTTGGACACTTGTGTTTTTACTTGCACTTGCAAGAGCTTTTTTTGAGTGCAAGTTTGACTTGCACACACACAAGCCAGAAGTAGTGAACTTCACAACCAAGCGGTTCAAAGAACCCCACCTAAGGAACTTAGGAGAACGTGAAGATGACTACCAAGCAATTAGAATACATCTTCACTACGCCCAACTCGATGTATCCCCTGAGATGGAAGACTACGTTAAAAACCAAGTTCTAAAAGGCGCAGTTTACTTTTTTCAAAGAGTTCTTTCAATCAAAAGAATTGAAGGAAAATTAAAGCTAGACGGGTACACAGGGCGTGAGTGCGACGGAATTCCTATCCTGGAAGAGCACACAAAAGAAGGTTTGGAAGCAGACGTCTTGATCTACGTAACAGTTTCTGACTCCTCAGAACAAATAGCAGGCTGGGCCACTACATGCCTTTTGGACGGGAATAATCACTACCCTCTTCTAGGGCACCTCCACATTTCAACAGGGCCTTTGCAGAGCCTTTCGTTCGGAAGTGCTCTTGGAGTAGCTATACATGAAATGTCCCACATCTTGGCTTTTTCTCCTGGACTGTTTGAGTTCTTTGTTAATGAAGAAGGCCAAAGGTACTCTAGTTCTGAACTGTACACAGTCAGTCTGCAGAGAGGAAGTGAAGTTGTTAAGTTGCGGACTCCCAAAGTAGTTGAAAAAGCTAGAAACAGCTTCGAGTGCGACTTAGAAGGAGTGGAGCTTGAAAAAACTGGGGGGACAGGAACAAGGGGTTCACACTGGGAAAAGCGCGTCATGAAGGACGACTTTATGGTAGGGGATGTAAATATATACGACATTGTATATTCTGACATTACTTTTGCAGTATTTGAAGACTCTGGGTGGTACAAAGTTAATTATGAGTACACCAACCCTGTGGTTTGGGGCTACAAAGAAGGGTGCTCTTTCTTCAGTGAAAAGTGCATAGCCGACGAAAAACCTGCTTTTGGAGAGTTCTGCTCAGACTCTGTAAGGGTAGAGCGCTGTGACTACAAGCACCTCCACAAAGGCCGCTGCAACCTTTCTAGGTACCAGTCTCCAGTATTCAGGGACTACCAGTACTTCTCTGACCCTTACTTGGGCGGAGGAGACAGACTTTTAGACTACTGTCCAGTAGTAGTTCCTAGTTCTTCAGGAAATTGCAGAGGGATCTCTGTCGACCCCACTTCACTAAACCCTAAATACGGAGAAGAAGTTTGCGAGAACTGCAGGTGCTTAGAAGGCACTTACTCTATTGAGGAAGCCACAGAGTGGCATGCAGGGTGTCACAGAGTAGAATGCTTCAGCGACTATGCTATTGTGTACATTGGAAGCACTCCTGTGAACTGCCCTTTTGAAGGAGGCAGAGTAAGGGTTCCTGGGTTCAAGGGCTACCTTGAGTGCCCTAGCAGCGATGTGTTGTGCCGGGCCATGCCCTGCCCAAACAACTGCAGTGGAGTTGGGAAGTGCGTGGAAGGAGTATGCCACTGCGATGATGGCTATATTGGAGGCGACTGCAGGCACCAAGACTTTAGCAACTACAGCATTAAGCAAAGCTTTGAAGAGGAGTACGAAGGAACTCAAGAGCAAGCAGACTACAGAGTTCCAGGGTTGCTAGCTATAGTTTTAATTAACTACTAATTTATACATAGAATTAACTTACAACCCAGCAAGCAGTTTCCTTAATTTGGAATTTTCAGCAGAAACAGAATTAAGTTGACTTTGCAAGTCACGAATAGTAGACTCTTGGAAAAGAATAACTTTGACCCAGTGAGGGTGAGGAGGAGGAACTGTTTCAGACACCATACTGATGGAGTTCGAGTTAGGTTCTAAAACTGAGCACTCGTTTGCTTGGGGCTCTTCAGGAATAGACCCTATGGTATCTAAGGAACCTAAGCTGTCGTTTTCCTCAACTTGGTCTAAAAACATGAATCCTCTAGGAGTGTTGGGGGAGAGAAGATCAAAGTCTGAGTCTGGCTTTATGGAGTGCTTAGAAGACATCTGGCTGTCTCTCCAAAGAGTCAGTCTGACACTGCACTTAGACTCGTCGGAGTAACTACTTAAGCACAAAAACTTCTCCCTTCTAAGGTTTTCTGAGACAAGAATAGAAGAAGCAATTTGTTGGTGTAAGTTTTCAAGGTCTTCTATAGAGTTGCCATTTGGAGTTTTGGAGTCTTTGATTTCTTTGATTTGGGTTAAAATTTGCTTTAGGTTGTTTTGGTACTGGTGCAGTAAAGTCAGTTCCTTTCTGGGTTTACGAAAAGCAATGCACTGTTTGATTTGTCTGCATTTTTCTGAAAAGTGCATAGTGCGGAAAGACTCTTCTGAGCACTCTAAGTCCACTGCAGCAACTATGTGCAGTCTGGCGCTTCCTTGCAAAGTGTTTTTCAGTGACAAAATGACTTTGTCAGAACTGTAGTCACTTACTAACTTTGCTTTGGCCAGTTTAGACAGAGTTACTTGGAGTTCATGAGTGCTTTTACTTTCAGCAGTTAAGTCCAGGAAGTCAACACCTCCTACAAGTATCTCGCTGTTTTTTTGGCTTTCCACTATTATTTGGAAGTAGCAAGTAGTTGTGTTTTGTTGGTGGCCAGACTTCCCTAAAGAGTGCTTTTTTCTACAGTTAGCTGTTGCAATGGCTTGGTTTAATTCATACAGGGATTTGCAAACTAATTCAGTTGCACCTTCGAACCTCACTTGGCTTTTGTCCTCAAGCAAGCGCACCTGGGGTTTTCCCTGAGCAAACAAGTCATAAACTTCGCTTTCAGAAAACTCCAAGTACCTGCACCTTACTAAGAACTTTTCCCCGGGAGAGTCTTCAATGAGCGAAAAAACACTTTCACAGGCACAGTGCACAACGCCTAGAGTGCTTTGGTTGCCAAAGAGAGTGTGGGTCTTGCCAGTTCCACTAGCTCCGCAGAACACAAAGCAGCTTTTGTGTCCAAGCAAAGCTTTCCAAACAGCTTCTTCAACTACTTCTTCGTAGAACTGCTCATTGCTGCTTTCGAGGGGACTTACGTAGTCGAAGCAAAACAGTTTACCGTTTTGTTTGTTCCTAACTACAGTTGAAGAGTGGACTTCCCAGCACTGACTTCCGGAAGCAGACTTGATTTTTAGAGAGGCGTGCACGTTTTGGATTTGAGACATTTTTCATATCCAGAGGCATATAAATGTCTGGCTTCTAGTTGAAGAAAGCCTACAAAGATAGGGTGTCTTATGTGTGGAGAAGGGTTTCTTCGCATATCATAGCGCTCATACACTTAACTTATTATAAGCCTACTTAACAGCAGGTAGTATAGTTCTATGGCTCTTTGAGATAGGTTTCAACTGGGAAGAAGAAATGCTGTTGTTTCTGAGTTCTCCTTGTTTTTCTTCCTTTTTAGGGGGAATAGTGAAGTTCCCCGAAGGAGCTTTCACCAGCGACTGCAGAATGTGCGAAAACCCTGGACCAAAGGTTGAGTTCCGCACCGGGAACTTGTTATAGAACTGACTTTTGGGCCGCAAGTTCGAAGAACTTAACAGATTTCCGCAAGAAGCGCATTCGTAGTCGTACTTCTTTTTCAAGAAAAAGGCGTCTTCACGGTTGCCCGTGTTGGCATTTTCGTTTTTGCGTATGGTAGCAGCGAGGTCGTCTATTTTCTTTTTGAGCATTCTGTATACCCGCTTCATTTCGCCTTTCTCGACTTTAGAAACTAGTTCGGACTTGTTGGACTTGGTTTCTAGGTTTTGGTAGACTTCGTTGAGTAGTTCTAAGTCTTTGTTGGAGAGTCCTTTGGAGGAGTCTTGTTTCTGCATTACTTCTTTCATTTCGCGCTTGAGGTCTTCAAGGTACTCTAAGTTGACTCCTGACTCTGTTTTGACGCTGGGAACTTCTGGCATTTGCAAACTCATTAGTTTGCTGGCAAGGTTTTTAATTGCAGATTCGTGTCTGTTTAGGATGGTTTTTATTTGGCCTTGTTCTTCTTTAGGCATTTCTTTGCCAGGTTCTTCAGGTTCTTCATCGAAGAGGTCTTTTTCGAACTGCTGGCCTTCTTGCAAGGACTCGAAGTTTTCTTTTAGTTGGGCTAATTCGAAGTAAAGGTTGTCAACTAAAGGCTTCAGGTGGGACTCCTGGGCTTTTGGTTCTGTTTTTTCAATGTGGAACTTGTTTAGGTTTTCTCTGACTTCTTCGAGTTTGTTTTGGAAGTTGCCCTTCACGGAGTTTATTTCAGATTCAACCCCTGCTTTGAGGTTTTCGTTTTCTTGCTTGATTTGCTCTTCAGCGCTGCCTACTCTTTGTTCCAGTCCTTGCAAGAGTTCAAGTACTTCTGAGTTGTTTTTCCACATCCCGTTGAGTCTGGATTCGAACTCGTTGTTTTTGATGTTGATGTTGTTGGTGATGTTGATGATGTCGTTCTTTATGTTGTCTTTGAACCTTTTTATCCTGGAGTCTATTTTTTCGTCCATTTCTGAGGTTTTTTCGCTGCGGGTGATGTACTCTTGGATTTCGTCTAGGTAGTCTTCGATTTCGTTTATTCTTTTTCCAAAGGACCTTTGAGCTTGGTTAGCAGGCACTTTGGGGGTTTTGGAGATTTGAGGAAGTTCTTTGGTGCCTGACTTGGGTTTTTCTTCTTCTATTTGTTCCATTGCTAAGGGTTCTCCTTCTATTTGCTGCTCCAGGTAGTTTACCTTAGACACTAAGTTTTCGTACATTTCAAATACTTGCTTTAATTCTTGAGAAGCAGATTGAGTTGGAGAGTTCATTCTCGAACTAGGCCTTGATTGGCCTGCTTTAATGGGCTCTAGTTGTCCTCTACTTGGAGCTCTTTGCTTGGACTGTGCACTTGACCTTGAGTAGCCTCTTAATGAGGGCTCTTCAGGTTGGGTATTTGAAGCTTGACGATTTGTTTCTTCAATCGGGAGTCCTTGGTCGTCAAACACTTGAGGTTGCTCTGTTATGAAACTTTCAAGCCTTTTGAGGCGTGTTTCTATCACTTTGAGTTTATTAGGAGGTTTGGACTTTTTACCTGGTGCAGGACGGGAAGCGGAGTTAGGAGAAGGGTCTTGGGGAGGATCTTGGGAAGGATCTTGGGGGTCTTCGGCAGAGTCTTGAGGCTCTTGAGAAGGGTTTTGGGGTTCTTGAGGAGGGTCTTGGGGTTCCTCCTGAGAATCTTCTTGCAAATCTTCGTTAATTGCTTCGTCAGAATCGTAGTTTAAGAGTTCAGCTTCATTGCTTTCAATCCTTTGTTCGAGCTGGTTAATTTCTTGTTTGAGGCTGGAAATTTCTTCGTGTAACTTATCATGTGCTTCTTTGATAGCATTGTTGGAATTTTTTTCAGCATCAGAGAACTTAAGGACGATTTCTCGCTTGAGGTCGTTAGAGATCTGTTTGCTGGACTCTTCTAACTTAGCTCGGAGATCTTTGATCTTTTTTTGGTAATCAGTGGTTATAGAACTGACTTGCTGGTTGATTTTAAAGTTGGTTTCCTCAATAGTTCTGAACCTTTCGTTCCAAGAGTCCACCTTGTCGTTCATCCTGTAGATCTTTTCCAAGCCTTCCTCGAAAGTGTTGATTGACAGGTGAATGTTTTTTAGATCTTTTTCGTGGCTTTGGAGAGTGTTGACGTGTTGGAGCTGAGTTCCTTCTAATTCAGCTATCTTTTTTTCCTGGTTTTCTACGGTTTTGAGCAAGTAGGCCAGGACTTTTTCTAACTGATCCGTGTCAACTTTCAAAAGGCTTTTAAGCTTAAACTGCGAACTCATATTTATTGCAGGTTAAATTTTCATAACTAATATATTCCATAGTGCTTTAATAGCTTCTAGTTAACTAGTGAAACCAAGCTCTCGAAGAATTACTCTAACAAGAAAAATGGTAGGCTGGGGAATAGATTCAATTCTTTCAGGGAAATTCTTAAAAATCTTCAGAAAAGAAGGTTTCATTCGGACTTTAGAAAGAGGAAAGAACGTGAGGTATAGAAACATCATGGACAACGCAGGCTGCAGGGATGTAGTTCCTATGGTTGGACAGGACCAGCATGGAAACAGGTACTATGAAGACTTCCACGGAGATGACTCCAATGACTCCCAACTCTCAACTAGGTGGGTGGAGTACTCAGACCGCTTTGAGTGGTGGATGACGGGAAGAAAGCTCCCTCCTGAATGGCACGGCTGGCTTCACAGACAGTACGACGACGCACCTACTCCTGAAAATACTGCTTTCCACAACCCTGTTTTCAAACGCAGACACCGTCCCAATGCCTCTGGGGAGCCTCACCACTACGTTCCTCTGGGACACGACCTCAGTCCCGCTAAGAAAACTTTCAGAAACTACGTTAAAGCAAGGGTTTACCACTCTTGGGAACCCCAAGACAGGCCTAAGAGGTATGATTAAGCTAAGTTACTCATCTTCGTTTGGATGCATCATTTCATTAGGGTCTTCTCCCTGGGGTTTGGGTTGTGAAGTGTACATTGTTGAGTTCCTTTTAGCAATGCACCTTTGGTACTGGCTAGTTTGTGAAACTCGGTATTCTATAGGGAATATGTCTTTCAACAAGTTGTTTTTTATGTACTCAGAGTCTCTTGCTAGCCCAAAAAACTTTTTGCGAATTAAGTTGTCAGTTGAAGGGCGTCTGGAAGGTTCTTTGTTGAGGCACATGTTAACAACTTCTTTAAAAGAACTGTCAAACTTGTCAACTCTAGTTAAAAAAGGAGGGTCTTTGTTAGTGATCATAGTTCTGATTTTTATGTTGGGATACTCCATGTAAGGGGGCTTACCTCTAACCATTTCCAGAGCAGTAATTCCTAAACTCCAAATGTCAGCTTTGTAGTCATAACTCAGCACGTTTTCGTTAAGTATCACTTCTGGAGCAAACCAGCAAGGACATCCTAACTGGATGTTGGGGTCTTCATTGAAGACTGAACTTACTCCAAAGTCACTTAAGTATAAGTTGCCTTCTCCGTCGAAAAGCACGTTTCCTGCTTTTAGGTTTTTGTGAATTAAGTGGTTCCTGTGAAAACACTGGAGGCCCTGGACAATTCCTTTCATTATAGAAGCAACTAAAACTTGGTCTTTTATTCCTTCGGGGTACTTTTCTCTTAAAGCACTTACTAAACTCCCTCCGCTTAGCAAAGGCATCACTATCCACAAGAAGTTTCCTGATATGAACGCAGTGTGGTAACTCAGTATGTTAGGGTGCGAGTAGATCCTCCTAGCTTGCATTTCCCTAAGCACTTTTTCGATAGTTGAAGAGCTGTAGCGGTGAATGTCTACTACTTTCACAGCTACTTTAGCATGCTGATGGGGACCACTCAGAGTTACAGCTGAGTAAACAGTGCCTGTTTTGCCCTGTCCAATGGCGTTCTCTAGTTGGTACTCATCACTTGAGTGAGGCCAAGTGCTTATTCCAAACATTTATAGTTTTATGATGGAAAAGTTGCCTCATGAAACAGAAAGAATGTTCGAAAGGAGAAAAAAAGTCTACGAAAAAGCAACTAACGCAAAGGAAACTCAAGCAGACGCTGTAAAGCTTGCAAACATATGGGCTAACATAGAGTACTTCGGGTGCACTTACAATCAAGAACTTACTCAAAGGGCTAAATTTTATGGCCAGTCTGTTTAGTTATTAATACATTAACTATGAGTTTACTGTTTACTTTGCTTGGGTTAGCAAAAGCTTTGGACATTCAAAGCATCCCTTCTAGCGGGCCACCTCCTTCTAGCAGGCAGTATTCTGTTATGTCCCATTCTAAAGACCTGAACCATTTAGTCGTATTTGGGGGAAACCAGGGCGTATCAGTTACTTACCAAGACCTCTGGAAGTTCGAGATAGAAAGTAGCAGTTGGGTTAAGCTTGACTCTAACAACTCTCCGCCCCAGGCTAGGTACAGTTCTGGCTCCTTTTTTAAAGAAAGCACTTCTGAGTTTTGCGTCTTTGGAGGGATCAGCCTTAGAGGGCCGCTCCAGGATATTTGGTGCTTTGATGAAACAACACTCAAGGTAGGATTTATTTAGTGGCATGAATACCTTGCTAGTGGCCAACTTCCCGCACCAAGGTACAGGTTTGGATACACCAACGGAAAGTACAATGAAACTGAGTACTTCTTTGTGTTTGGGGGCTTAACTTCTGAGGGGGAACAAAACGATCTTTATATGTAAGTTTTACTCAGGTTAAACTTAGATACCTTTGAATGGAATCTTCTAGAAAAAGCGGGCAACATACCTAACTCCAAAATAGCGCCAAGTCTTAACTACTACAACGAAAGTGTTTACCTGATCGGAGGAGAAACTTCGGTTGCAGGAAAAGAATACCTTCCTGAGCTTTTTAGGTACGACTTGAACAACAATAACTGGACTGATGTTACAGACACCCAGACCACTTACAAAAACAGACAACTCCATGGGTCTTGTGTGTTTAACGAAGAAATTTACCTAATGTACGGCTGGTCAAATGAAGAAAGTATGGACATAGACCAGATAGCTAAAGTTTCTTTGACTAACTATAAGTGGCAGGTTTTAGAAGTCAACAAGAAAAACGACTACTTGAAAATTCCAAGAGACTCCTACGGGTTTGCGTGCTTAGATGACCAAGTCTACATGCTAGGAGGATACAGTGCTTACGGAATAAGGAACTCTTTAGTGATGTTTAACCTGTCAAGTTCGCCCCTTGAGTACTTAGTAGTTTCTCCAGACTATTTATCCCCAAGTCCTAGAATGAAGCACTCCTTTGTTCCAATTAACTCCAAGTTCTTTCTTTTCGGAGGTTACGACCAAGGAAAACCCCTTGGAGACTTTTGGCAATTCAACGTTGAGTCTGAAACCTGGACTGAAATAGTCAATGAAGGCATTAAACCTTCGCCTAGGTTTGACTTTGCTGCTTACTCTACTGGAGACTTGATGTTTGTGTACGGAGGCGAAAACGGAGTGAGGAAACTTTCTGACCTTTACCAGTACTCAGCTTTAACTAACAGCTGGAAAGAAGTAGAGCCAAGGACACAAGTTATTCCCAGTGCAAGGTCTGGAGCTTGTGTTAGCTTTAAGTCCCCAGCTATACTTATTTACGGAGGTGAAACTGAAAACGGACCAACAGACCAACTTTGGAAGTTTGACTTGGGTAAAGGAGCCTATGAACTTTTAAGTGAAAAAGAAGACACTGGACCTGGCGCAGTGTCTTTTCATTCTTGCGAAATTGAAGAAGTAGACGACTCAATTCGCTTTTATGTCATGATGGGCAAAACTACCGGAGAAGAACCTCTAGGCTCAGTTTACTACTTTGACTTCAAAAGTTTAACTTGGGAAAAAGTTTATGATAAAGGCTACACCTCAGCAAGAAACCGTGCTAAAGCATCTGTAACTAAGATTGGAAAGCAAGTGTTAGTGGCGGGCGGGGAAAGGTGGGGCATTTACCCTTCTAAAAGTGTGTTTGCTTTAGACACGGAGTCTGGAAACTTCACCGATTTTAAAGAACTACCTGATTACAGCTATTCAGGGGCTTCGGCTTACTACAAAACTTCTTTGTATGTCCACGGAAGTGGAGGGAGTATTAGTGGAATTATGAGGCAGGAAGTTCCTAAAACTTCGTTTATAAAGGTTGACTTTTCAAGTGAATGCGCAGAAGGAAGCACTTGTGCTTGGAAATGCAGTCCAGGGACTTACTTCAGTTCTGGAGAATGCAAACCTTGTAGGCCAGGAACTTACTCTTCAGTGCATGGAGCTGACTCCTGTCTGCCTTGTAGGTCAGGGACTTACAATCAGCACAAAGGAGCTAGTTCTACTGAGCAGTGTTACCCCTGCAACCAAGGGACTTACAATGACTTGCCTGGGTCAACTGACTGCAAGTTATGCCCTTTTGGGTTTTACTGTCCAGTAGGAAGTTCTAGGCCAGTAGCTGAAAACATTGAGCCTGAGTACCAATCTGAGCAGCCTAAGTTTTTTGAATACAGAGCTAAAGAAGCTGCAAGCATAGCTTTTTCGGTGCAACTGAGTGCTGGATTGCTAGTGCTAGTAGTGTTGGCTTTGTTCTTATTGGTCAATAAACTCAGAGGTGTTATTAGCAAGCTAGATATTTTTTCTGATAAGCATAACCACAACATAGGGAGCGAAATGTACCTGAAAAGGACAAAGCTTGGAGGTTACTTTTCTATACTGTTTTTGTTGTTAGCTTTAGTGCTTATTTCAATGTCTTTGATATACTACTCTATTGACAACATAATTGAGAACAAAGCTTTAGTGCCCCTGATCACTCTTGAAGAAGAAGTTGATGAGTTCGAAGCTTTTGTGCTTATCAAAGCTTCTTTTGATAACTATGGAGGAAGCTGTGTTATGCAAGACAAGTGCCACCCCGAAACCACAGTAAGAACCCACAAAATAGAAGGAACTAAGTCTGTAAATTGCCAAATGCTTGAAAATGTTTGTGAGATTTCGGTGGAGTACAAAGAAGCTGTGGTAAACACTGGAGCAGTGGTTGAAGTAACTCTGGCTGAGAGTCTTAGTTACTCTTCTTCAATAACAGTGAATATTACTTCTTTTTCTTCAATTCCAGATGAAACTAGCAGTGTCAACCAAGCCGTTTTTCCAGATCAAAACCAAGTTATCAGGGGTCCTGAGCCTACAATTTTTTACTTCATGGCAACTCCTTCGGTAAGATCTAAGTAGTTTTATAGAGACTATAAAGGTAAAGAAGAAACTGGGTACCACGTTTCTGTTAAAGACTCTCCGCAAATTGGTTCTCAGTTCCAAATATCAGATATTGTTTTTACCTCTAACTTAAACCTGAAGGTAGAGATTGACAAAAGCGACACTGGCTTAGTAACTACTAGGTCGCTTAAGCAAACTTTGTTTACTTTAGGTTCAGGTCTTCTGGGTTCAGTGTTTGGACTAATGAGTTCAGTCGGAGGAGCAATGAAGTTTCTAGAAGCAAGGAAAAACTCTATTGCACAAAGCTCAAGAAACTCTGAAAAACTAGTCCGGATTGCATCCAACTCTAGAAAACTGAATGAGTTTTTAGGCTCTGGTGGGAAGACTCTTTCAAGCGATTCAGCGAAAGAAGAAAGTCCTGGAAAAAATCATTGGGTATAATAATAATAATGGAAGGAATTCCGCAATTCAAAAAAGATGATCCTAAGTTAGGCCAAATAATAACTGAAGGTTTAGACGGAAACATAATAATAATTGGGTTTCCCTTCGACGAAGGAGTGATGCGCAATGGTGGAAGGAGAGGAGCAGAACTAGGCCCAGACTGTCTTCGAAGATTCATTCCCAAAATAGGACCTTTAGTGAACGCTGAACTAAATATTTCTCTGGAAAACTTAACTATTTCTGACTACGGAAACATTGACTTAGAAACTTTGGAAGAAGCTCACGAAAAACTCAAAAACAAAGTTTACATTGGACTTAAAAAACCCCAGCAAGTAATGAATTTCGTTATTGGTGGAGGGAACGACCAAAGCTGGCCCAATGCCCAGGCTTTTATTTCTTACTGCAGCGAAAACTCTTACAAACCAGTGGTTATCAACATTGACGCACATTTAGATGTTAGACAACTAGATGACCACAACAAAGTCCACTCAGGCTGTCCTTTCAGACTAGTTTTAGAGGATCCAATTTTCCAAAGCCTCGAAGGAAAGTTCACAGAGTTTGCTTGCCAAGGCTCACAGTGCGCAAAAGCCCATGTAGAGTTTGTTGAAGAAAAACAAGGAAGACTTGTTTGGATAGGGCAAATCAGAAGGAGGCCGCTCAACCCAACTTCAAACATCAAAGAACCAATAACTCAAGCTGGACAAGCTTTTAAGGAACTTCTTGATTCCTTTGACGAGTCACACAGAGTCTTTGTTTCATTTGACGTGGACTCAATAGACAGTGCTTACTGTCCTGGAGTGAGTTGTCCTAGTGTGGACGGCGGACTTACCTCTAAAGAAGCAGTGGAAATAGGGTTTTTAAGCGGACTTAGTGAAAAAGTTGTTTTGATGGACATGTCAGAGTACAACCCAGCAGCAGAAGACCAAAGAACCGGAAGGCTCTTAGCAAACATCTTTTACTACATGTGTTTGGGAGTTTCTGCACGTATGAGTAATAAACTATGTTAAATGGAAACCCAGAAGATCAGAAATATCAAGGCATCAAGCTGATTGAAAACGCTTGGGAACACAGAGAGACCCTGCTTAAGCGCGAGTGGATCCAGAAACTAGACACACTTAAAAGGAAAATAGAGTCAGTCAAAAACGAACTAGAAATAGCCAATAAAAGAATCGAAGACCTTGAAGAAGAAAATAGTTACCTAGGGTCCAGAGTGCAAGGACTCCAAAAAGACAACTCCAAACTAGAAAGCATCAAAGCCAAATTAGTAAATGCTTTGCAAGATTCTACAGAAACTGCTGACTTAAAAGAAGACTTTTTTTCGCCTGCCTCTACTACCTCTCCTAAGTCTGCATTCAGCGAAAAAGTATCTGTGTCTCAAGTATCCAACAAGTATGTGCACGGAAAGCAGTTTTTTTCTCAAGCCCGCTTGAAGCTGTCGTACGAGAAATTCAACAGTTTTTTGTATTACATTAAAAAACTAAATGACAAGTCAATGTCCAGAGAAAGAGTCATTGAAGAAGTCCGAGAAATTTTCGGAAACCAAAACTGGGAACTATACAGGGACTTCATAACTCTAATTAAGAACAAGTAAATATGGATCAGGAGTACACCTTCGAAGAAGAGCTAGAGTGGTGCATCAACCAAGTACTTATAGGGCTAACTAGCAGCAACCCCGACTCCCAACAAGTCAACGAAAGCAAAAGAGTGATTGAAAAACTCTCAGGAACTAAGTTGTCCTTCATTGCAAAAAGACACCTGATGAACGTTGTTTTTGGGGACTACAGAAAGCAGATGAAAAACGTCAGCTTACAAAGAACTCGTGAAGAACTTTCCAAACACGACATCCAGTCCATTACTTCCCAATACAACATCAAATACCAGCGGTGAGCCTTGTACCAAAAGTAAATAAATTAGCTTAACTTATAAACCCATATTATGAAAACTCCAAACAAAGCTAAAAAGCCCTCCAAAAAACCAAGCACTGAAAAAAAGCCCAGAGGCCCCAAAAAGGACACTGCTTTGCCAAAGAAGCCTTTGTCCACTGAAGAACTCCTTAAACTCAAACAACTATTTTGTGTCTTAGAAAGCTCGGTAAAGGAATTTGACCCTTTTACTACAGAAGAGTTTAGTTTCATTTTAGAAAAAGTTTTTTCGCAGATTGCTTTGCAGGTCCCTAAACAGACCACCAAGCCCTTGTTCGAGGAGTACTTCTATGAACCTCCCAAAAATAAAAAAAGTAAGAACTATTCAGGATTCACAGAAAATAAAAAGAGGTTCGACATACTTTGTAATAAAGAAGACCTTCAACAAAACGAATTAATCAAGCAAAGGTTCCAAATCTACCACAAACACATCCCAACTAGACAAAACTGCACCAAACTCCTCAGTCACCTTTCAAAGGTTCACAAAGCACCACCCAAACTACGAGTGTCTCGCAAAGAGCTTTTGAAAGACGCCATCAGCCTCAGCTCTACAGAGCCCCCGCAAAAGCACCAAGTGCACTCCCAAGCAGTTCTTTGTGAAGTGCTGAACACAGACCCTCCTTTGCAAACACACCCCACAAACCAAGAAAAGCTCATTTTGCTGCGTGGAATCACCAAGCACCTAGGGAACTGGCACAAAATCCGCAAAGAATTCAAAGAGAGCCCTAAAGAAATAGAAGAACTCCAGCAGTGGTGGAGGAGACTCAAAGGAGAAATGTGGCATGAAGTAAGTCTTATCCGTAAAAAAGGCTATGCTTACCACCCCATCAAGTGGATAAGGGCTGTTGTCAAAAAACTCGAGGCTGGCTTGCGCAACCAGCTCCCTGCAATCATTGACGCTACTCAGACTGAAAAAAGGTATGATATCTTAAGTGTGATGGCCGAAGCTGAAAAGCAAACTAATGGCTTTGAAGGTAACTCTTCTTTGCCTTTTTCAGGAAGTTCTTGTTTTAAGCCCTTTATGATTACAGAGCAGTAACACCAGTCACCAATTAATTAAAGTACTATTCCACTAGAAAGTTTGGTTCTTTGGACTTTTAAAAGGCTTTCTTTAACGTCAAGGGGCCTCAAAACGTATTTTTCTGAGAAGAAAAGAGGCTTTTGGACCAGCTCGAGGTACATTTCGCGAGTAGTTTTTTGGAGGGGTTTGTTTCGTGGTCTGGGTTCTCGGTTTTTTCTAGCTGGTCTAGGAGCTTGCCAATAGTTTTGTTTAAAGTCTATTCCAAAGTCCTTTACTACTTTCATTTGTTCAGAGGTTAGTTTGCAGGCCTTGTCTAGTTCCCTTACTAAGTTTAAAAGGGTTTTTTGTGTATTTGGGGAGGTATCTTGTTGCTCTGTAAGGTGCTCTGTGAGGTGGTTTGAAACTTCTTGAAATCCTTCAGTATCTTCTTCAGTGATCTCAGCTACCTCTTCAGGAATCAGAGCGTCTAGCTGNCGGAGATACTTTTCCGAAATTGACTCTTCAAAGAAAACTCGGTAGTTGTCTGAAACTTCACTTTTGAGTTTAATTCTTGATCTTTGGGACATTTATAAGACTTAAGATTACTGAATTAATTGGACTCTTGGGCCGAGGTTGTCTTCCATCTTGCGAGACCTATCTAGGATCTCTTGAGTTTTCCCAATGTAAATTTGGTCCAAAGCAGTTCTGAGTCTGCCTTCCATAGTTTCTACCAAAGAAATCATGTTGTAAATGTGGGACTCTCCGTACACGTTAGCTTCTAGGGGCTTGGTGTCTTGCATCTGTCTACTAACTGTCCCACTGAGGCCTACGTCACCTGCTCCTTCGTCCTTAGTTTCTATTTGCAGAAGTACTGTAGAAGTAACGGTGTAGGTGACACTTTTGCTTTCTGGTGAAAGCTTAGCTGACACTAAGTTACTTGATTCCCAGGATGCTTTGTCAGAGCCTTCAACTTCTTTTTTTATCAAAAAGGAGCACGCGAACTCGTTGGGGTTAGTATCCCAGAAGTAAACTGAACTAACTCCACCTTGGTAGTAAAGACGAGTGTACTCCTGGAACACTTGGTTAGCTTTGACTTCGAGTTGCCTTAAGGTTTCTGAAGGCAACACAGCCTCAGGCATGGGTGGCTGGTACTCGTTGCTCCAAGGAGACCTGTAGGAGTCTCCGTCTCTATTAAACTCACACAAAATGAACTCGTGGCCTGTAGACTCGCATTTTCCCAGAGAAAGAGGTTTGTCTACACGTTGGTAAAACTGGTCAACAGTTTCTTCATCAGGCACAAGCTTCGCAAGTCCTGCCAAGCCTTTTTCGCACTCAGAAGGAGGCACTCGGCGCATAAGAGTAAGTCCAGAAGTTAGTGCGTTGCTCATATAAATATGCCGGGAGCTGAAATTGTTTACCCACCTGAAGACATCCAGAAACTAATAGACAAAACTGCAGAGTTCGTTGCGAGCAACGGAAGTGCAGTGGAACACAAAATCTGGGAGTCTCAAGGCGACAACCCTAAATTTTCCTTTTTGAAGCCAGACGACCTCTACAGGGCTTACTACGAGTCAAAGGTGTTTGAGTTCGCTGAAAAACTAGAAAACGAAGAAGAAGAGGAACTTGAAGAAGAAACTCCCCCTGAAAGCTCTAGCTACCAAAACCCTTTTTACATTAAACACCCTGTCATTGCTTCTGTCGACATGGATATTATCAAGCTCACTGGCCAATTTGTTGCTAGGAACGGCAAAAACTTTTTGATGGGTTTGTCAGAAAAAGAGTCCAAGAACCCCCAGTTCGACTTTTTGAAGCCCAACCACCCCCTTTTCAGCTACTTTACCAATTTGGTAGAGACTTACTCCAAGTGCTTACTTCCCAAACTCGAAGACGTTAAGTTCCTCCAGCAAAACGTGACTGAAAGAGAAAAGGTGCTTCAGCGGTGCTTAGATAGGTTCCAGCAACAAAGAACCTCTGTGAAGAACGAAAAAACCAAAGAAGAATTAGAAGAAGAAGAAAGACAACAAACAGCCATGATTGACTGGCACGACTTCGTAGTAGTTGAAACCATAGACTTCTATGACAACGAAGAACTCCCTCCTTGCTCAGAAAAGCCACTCCACACCCTTGACTCCGGACCTTTCACCAGTCCTCCCAACTTTGCCCACCAAGAGTCCAAGAAAAAACAAAAAGCTTCTGAAACCCAGACACAAAAATGCCCTATGTGCGGAGAAGTTGTACCTATAGAAAGCTATCCCGAGCACATACGTCTTGAACTTCTCGACCCCAAGTATAAGGAACAGAAACTCCAAATATCTCAAAACCAGTCTGTTTACGCCAGCGACTCAGAAATTTACAAGAACCTCAAGAACCTTGCCAAGCACCGTCCAGACTTAAGCCAGTCACAAGAACCCTCTGCCCAGCCCCAGTTGCCTTCACTAGTGCAACAGCTGCAGAAGCAAGTGCCTTCTTTCGAAGTTCCTTCTAAAAGAGTGCCTGACGTGCTTAGCGACTACCAACCACTTCCCAAAAAAGTCAAGCCTCTTGCACCTACCTATCAGGCTTCTCCTGTAAGGGAAAAGGTCAACTTCAGGCCTAACGAAGAACTAACTACTAACTTGATTCCAGCCCAGAAGTGGGCTAAGAAGAACCCAGGCCTTGCCGAGCTGCACATAAAAGTTCCTGAAGAAGGAGGCGACGACTCCTGGGGCTTCAGAGGGCAAGTTATTCAGTTAAGTGCTGACTTAATGCAGAGCGTAAAGTCTTTGAAAGAAAAACTTTCTGGAATTCTAGGCGGGATGCCTGTTCAAAAGATGAAATTCAAAACTAACTTGCACAGTGTTTTGAAGGACAATGAAACTCTAGCAAGTTACAACATTGCTAGTGGCAATATACTGGAGCTGTCTGTTAAAGAAAGAGGAGGCAGAAGGAAGTTGTAATTTAATTGCAAAAGCATTACAAGTTAAAAACTTAACAAAGGTCTTTCGAAATCTTGCCTTCTTAGGTTTCTTTTGCAGTTGGGGCAGTAAGACTGCCTCATAAGCCACCCGTCAATGCAAGACAAATGGAATTTATGACCACAAGGCATGACTCTCAACTTCTCTCTTTTTTGGGGTTCCTCCAAACACACTGAACACATGTACCTGCCCATCTGGGGAGTGTTCACCACTTCTATGGTGAAAGACTGTATACTGGCGGGGCTTAAGCCTTGCATTTGGAACGCAGGCTGAGGCGCAGGACTGTCTCCGTACTGGTCGACCAACTGCATGTATTGGCTTTCGAACTCTCTGTTCCTGAGGTAAATCATAGCTGAAATAGAAATAGCAGTAGTATACGCAATTATCCAAATGTAAAATATCACCAGCCATAAAATAAAGTACCAACTCTGCTGTTGGTCCTTAAAGCAACTACCTCGTTGTGCTGCAACTTCGGCGTACCAAAGAGTTCCAACCAGTATCCAGCCCAAGAAGAAAGGGTAAAGAACTCCCACTACAACTATTGAATGCAGCTTGTAACGAGAGGAAAAAAGGTTAAAGCACCATGGCTCATAGAAGTTATCATCGTCTTCACCTGCCAGCAGATGCGCGGTACGGAAGAGCCCTAGAGTTACACAGGCTATAAGTAACCACACCTGAATAGGTTTTTTGCACTCATTGAAGTTTTCCCAAGCTATAACTAGTTCAGCCCCTGCGTAAAAAATCGCAAGTCCGATGAAAACGTCGTGGCAGGAGAGTCTAGGCATAGGCATATTTTTTATTACTAGTGGACTACAACTGACCTTACTTGTCTTTCTTGTTCTTATTTTTTCTAGATTGTTAAATTATGTCGACGAAGAATCTGCTTTAAAGGACCTGTCTTTCGGAAGTAACTTTTGTGAGCTTTCTTGGGTCTTCTGTAGCTTTTTAGAGTCTTTTTTAGCGAAGATAGGCTTTGAAGGCGAGGGCAAGGAAGCTCCTTCGCTTTTTTTAGGAAGTTTTTTCCAGACTATTTCAGAAGTTTCAGGGGGTTCTTCAGTTTCAGTGATGTCTTCAAGTCCAAGTTTTCTAACCATGTGGTTGGTGGGACAAGCTTCTGGGTCTAGTTCTTCTTCTTGGACTGCTAAGGCGGCCAGTATCCCTAGAATGCTGAAACTAAACAACCACTTGACACTTACTCTGAACCTGCCTACTCCTACTTTGTAGTAGTCTTTGGGGTTGACTAGTGAGTCGTCGTACACTGCCCGCTGTTGGTCGTCCATGAGTGTTTGGTACGCCTGGACAATATAGGTAAATTCAGTACTTGGATTGTGTTTGAGGTCAGGGTGTTGCTTTTTAGCAAGAAGCAAGTAAGCTTTTCTTATTTGGTTTTTGTTGGCGTTTTGAGGAACATTGAGTACTTCGTAGTATGTGAGGTTTTCGAGTTCTTCTTTTGTTAGTTCCTCATAAGTTAGTTTTTTCGAACGAAAATGTCTGAGTAATCTTTTTACCTGCATATTTTTGTAAGCTTTTAAAATATGGACGGAGAGGAAACTTACCAAGTTAGATTTATGTTTAGGAACGCTTTTACTGCTTTGTTTGCGCATTTTTTGCACCAAGTTTTGGGCCCTTTTTGCTTGCCCATCATTTACATGGTGATTGGAAAGACACTGGCAAGAAACATGAACTTTAAGTTTTCTGTGATTTACTTTATCGGAGATTTTCCTATATGGTGCTGGTCAGTAACTGCCTTACTCAACGCAGTGATGAACTACGAAAGAATCCAGGAAATAACTAGTCTTTTGATTTCAATAGGTTCAATATTCGTGATAAGGAACCTTTTGGTTTCACTCAAGTACGGCTACTTTCCTGAAGAAACTTGGAAAAGGTTTAAAACTGTACCTTTAGATGCTGAGGAAATAACCAGCTTCCTTATTTTGTTTTCTTGGATAAATGTTCCTTATAAGGTTTCTGAACGAGAAATTCGAGACTCTTTTAAAAGAGTTGGAATAGACCCTAGTCTCTACCAACTCAAGTTCAGCCAAGAAACCAAGGACAAAATCACTANGGAACTAAACCAGATCCAAAACACTACTCAAGCATTTGAAGACGAGCACTTAGAAATTGACAAAGTCACTCTTTTTTTTGTAAGAAAAGTTTGTACAGAACTTAAGCTGTCAGTTGCAAAATACGTAACTGTCTTTGCAGTGCTGTATGTTTTTAGTCCCTTTGCTCTAGCCATTTACAGATTTGGGTTCACCGAACTCTACGGCAACGGGTTCTTTATTGCGAATGCAGTGGTTTCTATACTTCCAGGCCTCTTACAATCGAGGGGCTTTCTGCTTTTCATTACAACTGCGCTTTACGACTTTAAAAGGAAAAACGAATTCATGCAGGAATGCTTCAAAATGATTTCAACTAAGCAAGAGTTCTCGTTAGATATGAATGACGAGCTTTCTTTGCTGAGTTGGTACTACCTTAGAAGAGGAATTCTGGACTTCGGCAAAAGGTACACTTTAAGAGTATTTATGTACATTTCACTGATTCTTCCAGTGTGCTTGTCAATCATTCTTATACTGCTTCTGCAGGTGTTTGGAGTAGTAGGCATAGAATATAACTTTTACTTTGTCCCTACTTTTATGCTGGTTTCAGTAGTAGTAGCTATTTTGCTTTTAGTAAGCTTGTCTGCCACTAAGTTAAACGAAGACTACCAGACTCACAGGGACTGCTTGATGGAACATATTTTTAATTTTAGAACACTTAACTCCAAATCTAGCCACAACAAAGCCCAGATACTTGAATTTGTAGTTAGCAAGTTAAAACACGACGAAACCATGAGGCCTGTGAAAGTATTAGGTGTAACTATAGACAACGGCTTTATCTCGAGATTACTGGTTTCAGCACTAAGTGGGTTGTTTGCTATAGTGCAAATTTACTACAGGTCTTAGTTAATAATCTTTTGCATAACTAGTAAGCCCAATGCCAAAAAACAAATTCCAGCCGGAGCAACTATCATTATGTAGAGACATATCACTACAAGGGCGTTGTAGTCGTCTTTGTAGTAGTAAGCCCCTCCTTCCCTCAAAGTGACTTGAATGAAGGTGCTTGAGGCTGTAGGTTCTTCAATGTCATAACTAGGAGGAAGCTCATCAGCGTCGTCTATTGAGTTACTTCCTTTGTACAGGTACCACTCGCAGTCTTGTTGCGACGTTTTAAGAAACTGTGTGCACTTTTGACAATCATTGCAGTACCAAACAGGCATGATCAACTGGTTTCTGCAAATTTCAGGGTTGGGACAAGTTCCGTATTCGTAAGGGTAAGATCCGTCCAGTCCCACTGACCCAGATGTAATGCTTGCCAGTTCACTTCCACAAGCAAATCCTCTCTTCCAGGTCCCTTCTATGTCTACCCTAACATGGTATAAAGAGTAGTATACGTAGTACTCAGCCCCTGTCTCGCTGTCTGAGTACCAAAACACTTTGTAAGTTTCAATAGAGTCAACAGAACACTTAGACTTTTTCCAAGGGACTTCAAAGTAAGGGTAGTAAATTGCGTAGTAAATAGGAAAATAAAAAACACTACCCAGCAGCATTATTCCTAGGCACACTGCCATCACGGAAAAAGCTGCTTTCTCGGATATAATAGCCATTTTAATCTGACTTAAACTAACAACTAAAACTTTACTAAGCTGTTTAGTCTCATAAGTATTCCTCGGAGTCTTGTAAGGAACTGCTGGTTTCCCTGGGTGTCTTCTAAGCTTTCTGCCCACTTTTCCATGTAGCCTATTTCTTCCTGGAACTTAGTTTTCCAGCTAGTTAGCTTGTTTTGGAGGTGCTCGAGCTTTTGGTGACTTTGGGGGTCTTCTTTGATAAACACTTGTTTCTGGTGTTTGATTTCTTTGTTTACAAGTTGTTCGAGTTCAGCTAGTTTTTTAGTTAAGTACATGTTTTTTTCTTCAAGTTTCTGGTTAAGGGTTTTTTCGTCTTGGTAAAACTTGGAGTACTTTTCGCTGTTGTGAGTTTCAGAGTCGTACTTCTGGACTAGATCTCTAAGTTGAGTTTCGAGCATACTGGCTATTTCCTGGAGTTTTTCTCTGTCACTGTTGAGTACGGAAATTTCTTCTTCTTTGTCAATGAGCATCTGCATATAGTCTTCTTTCATTTTAAGGATTTTTAGTTGGTAAGTGTCGTGGTCGTGTTCTCTTCTGTTGATTTCTTCTTCAAGTTCTTTTCTGTACTCCTTGATGCTATAGTCTAGTTCTTGTCTTTGTTCTTGGATGATTTCTTCCAGTTTCTGTTCTTGTTGTTGTTTGAACTGCTGCATTTGGCTTTTTTCTTTGTAAAAGGTGTTTTGGACACTTGCCAGGTCTTGTTTGGTGGAGGAGAGTTGTTTTTGCAACTTAATGATAGTTTCTTCTTTCTGAGAGATGTAGTGTTGTAGTTTTTGGGCTTGTTGGGAAGTAGAAGTGAAGTTGTGCTTGAGGTCGTAGTTTTCTTGTCCTAGTTGCTTAGTTAGGTTTTGGGTTTCTTCTAACTGTTGCTTGAGTTGGCAGACTTCTAGTTCTTTATGGCTTAGTTTAGTTTTAAAGTGACTTTCAGTTTTGGATAAACCGTATTCCACGTCTTCTACTTGCTTCGTAAGTCTGTTTTCGATTTCTTGTTTTTTAGTTTTGAGTTGTTTGTAACTTTCTAAGTTGTTTTTAAATTCTTGTTTGATTTGGTCAAGTTCGGAGGAGTAGTTGTCTCTTTCCTTGATAACGTCTACAAGTTGTTTCTGGAGTTTGTTTATTTGGGTTTCTTTGTCTTCAATGGTTTTCCAAGTTTCGTAGTCTTTGTTGTGGAGTGAGTTTTGGAGTTCAGTTAATTTTTTGTCTTTTTCTTGCAAGTCTTCTGTGTGCCTGGTTTGTTGGTCTAGTAGTTTGTGTTCGTAACACGAAACTATTTCTTCTTTTTCTTTGGCTTTTTTGTCTAGTTCCTCTATCAGTTTTTGGGAGGTGGACTTAGCTTCTTCGTAGGCCTTTTTGTAGGTTTCGAGTTGGGCGGTTAGAACTGAGTTCTCTTCAGAAAGGTGCTTGAGTTTATCTTCAACTACTTCTAAAGTTCCACTCCACTCGTCCATTGCTTTTTGTTTGAAGTAAACTTCGGACTTCAGCTCGGAGATAGTTTCCTGGAACCTTTTTTTCTCGTTTTCGTTTAGATTAAACAAGTCAAGTTCAGAGGAATACTTTGAGTAGAGTTCGTTGTAGGACCTTGTAAGGTCTTTGAGTTGTTTGTTGAGTTCAGAGTTCTCCACTGAAACTTGACTGAGTTGCGACATTTGCTCCTCAGAGGAGTACTTAAGTTCAGTGATGTTTTCTTGAAGTTCAAAAACTTGTTTTCTGAGTGCCCTGTTTTCGCTTTCGGCTTCTTGTCTCCACTTCCTTTCTCTTTTAAGTTCTTGTTCGAGTTCGTGAATGGTGTCTTTGCATTTCAGCAGTAAAAAGCTTTGAGGAACTGAACTTGATACTAGTTCTTCGGACATCTTTACAATTAAGTTATTTGGGTGTCTAGTTGCTCTAGGAGTTCCAAGAGCTTTTTCTCGTTGGCTTGGTACTGGGTTTGTTCTTCTGGAGTGTAGCTTTGGTTTTTGTACAGTAAACTTAGTTGTTCGTGGAGGATTTTGTTTTCTTCGTTGACGTTTTTCAGAACGTAGTAGATTTCTTTGCTGAGTAAAACTTACAGAACTTCTTTGATCTGTTGGTTTTGGGACTCTTGGTTGTTAGCAGGCGACCTCATAATCACGCTTACTAAGGCAAAGGATAACAAAAACCCCAAAGCTAAGCCTATTATGGCTTTCCTGCGCCTTTCATCTTCTTCCTGCATTTTATATTAACTTAACCACCTGAAAAAATTACTTTTTGTAAAGAAGAAACGTCACGGGCTTTTACAGCTTGTTTTCCAGCAGCCAAAGTGCGGTTTTTAGACTCACCTGACCTTAAGTTAGCGCCTTTTTGAATGTACTGGTTTAGTTGCTTTAAGCACCTAAGGAGTTCGTTGTGGTTGTTGGACCTAATTTGGTACTGGCTCAAAAGTTCTCCATTAAACTGCTGCAAGTTAGAAAGTTCTTGTTTGAAGTGTTCCATGTTGTTTTGGATCCTTGCGTCTTCAGCTTTTACTATAAAAGCCTTTACGAATTGGGTGCTTTCTGCCATGTTAACTGTGAGGTCTGTTCTGGCTGAGTTAAACTCGTCTACTTTTTCTAGGAGTTCTTTGAGTTTTTCAACTTCATTAGGGTAGTAAGCTGTGCTTTGTAAGTTAGGAATGCTGAAGTAAACAACTAAATCCTGAATTACTTCCCCAGCTAGTTCTAAAGTTTCTGTGTACACAGTCAAGTTTCTTCCAGTTAACGAAAACCCTAGAGTTTCGGACTTTCCCTTAAAAGTTAGTTTTAACTCCTTTTTTGGTTGCAGTTTACTTTCTAAAATAAACCTTTCGTTGACCCAGTTGGTGAAGTCGTAGTTAAAGTCTAGCATTACGTAGCTGCTTGGCAAGTTGCACTCAGTAATTTCAAAGTCAGAAAACTTAGGAATCTTGCAAGGAATACTTATAACTTGGGACTGGATAGACCCAGCCGAGTTGCTTACCAAAAGTTTTATTTCTACTTGGCTTTGGACGTGTCTATTGTTTTCTATGGGGATTTGAACTTGATGTGTAGGTCTTTCTGGGTGGAACACATAAGTTTCTCCTTCAAAGAGTCCTTCTGCCAAAAGCACTGCGTGCTTGATGAAGCAAGAGTTACTAAGTGAAAGTTGGATGCAGGGAGGAGAAGACACTAACTTGCATAGTACTTTTGTGTCTGCTGGTAAAAGTTCACTTGCTACTCCTTTTGAGTAAGATTGTATTTGGTTTAGCAAAGCTTCTTTTTGCTGAGTGAGTTCTAAAAGCTGTTCTTCTTGGTTTTCTTGAGGAGCTTCGTTTTTCATGAATCCCAAAATGCTTCCTGAAGTTGTGCAAGCTATAACTTGGTTTTGGCCTTCAAGTCTGTAATCCTCGTAAAAAACCTTTGCAATGGGCTTTTTGATCATTTTTTTGAAAAGGCACTCTCCTTTGCGCTCAGCCCTAATTTCTAGTTTGCCGTTAGACCACCCAGCAATTATCTCAGGAACTCCATCGCCGTTTACATCTCCACTGGTCATAGAAGTCACTTTGTACTTAGTACTGGCCTTCCAAAGTCTGTGGGTGTTTTTATACACGCCTAAAACTCCTGTGTCGAGGCTGTAAGCAAACTTGCCGTCACTCAGCCCACTAAACCCAGTTATTACTCCTGTTTCTTCAATTTCTTCTAGCATCTCTTCGTTGCTAAATACTCTTATAGCGTAGTCCTCAGACCCTACTAAGAGTCTTTGTGCCTTTTTTCGGTTGTAAAACCCAATAGCTGTTACGTTGTCCCCCGTCACAGTCCAAAAAGCTTCTTCTCCAGTTGAGTCAAACCCCAACAAAGAACAGTTACCTCCTACAAGGGCCAGAGGTCTGTTGTTAACGTTTCCAAGGGCCAAAGTAAAGGCTCCGTCCCTTACGTCGGTGTTGAAGACGTCAGAGTTGCTGTTTACGTCGTAAACCATCAAAGAAGAAGGACTTGCAACTAAAAGCATGTCTCTTTCTGAGTTCTCAAGCTTGCCACTTACTAGTCCTGAAATAGTTTTGTTGATGTTTAGGTAAGAAAGCTGGGAATTAGGAGTGTGGGGCGAGTGGATGAAGACCTTGCCTCCTGTAGTTCCACAAGCCAAACAAGGAGAGTTTCCGTCAAAGTAGCCTATAGTAGCTAAGGAGCTAAGCACTGCCTGGTTCAAATCAAAAGTGTAAGCGGGGGATAGCATATTTTATGTCAAAGGAAGTAAAAACTATCGAGGACAAAAGAATGGCTGCAGAAAACGAGCTGAAGGAGCTCGAAAAGTTGATCTTTAGACTAGAAACCAACTACCTGAAGGACACCTACTCCGAAGGAAACATAATTCGGGGTTGGGAGCAATTAATTAACCAAAAGTCAACTAAGTCGAGCATATACCTTTCCAGAAAAAACACAAAAACGCTATCTGAAAAAGACAGAGTGTTTTCTCTGAGTTCAGCCACTTCCCCCTTTAAACAAGTCGAAGAAGAAGACAACGACAGAGGACTCCCAATCAAAAGAAAGGTTTCCGCTTCTTCTAAAAAAACCTCTTCTAAAAGGAAGTCCAAAGCTAGGAAGTTCAACGACGACGACACTGATTTTTCCGATGCAACTATTGCTTAACTTAACTAGTCGGTGGCAGTTGTGTAGTTAATTAAAATGGCATCGATCTCTTTTAACCCTGACGCTCTTTCTGAGGCTTTTGAGTTCAACGAAGATGTTAGAGAAATCTTCAACAGCATCATTCAGCCTTTGCAGGACCTTTACAAAATATACTTGCCTTGGGAAACTGCTCCTGCCCACCCAAACAAGGCCAAAGCTGAACAGTCCAATCGAGCTTTCATTCGGTTTCTCAAGGACTTTGAGATATTTCCTTCTCTAGTAACAATAACCACCATCACTCGATTGTGGAACGACATTATATTAAACCAAGGTGAGTTTCCACCTGCCCAGTCCCTTCTTCCCAACCCCACATACGAAAAAGGCTCAGTGCTTACGTTCAGTAAGTTCTTGTTTTTCTTGTATGTGTGTGGTATTCTGGGTTACTCCCAAGACTCCCAGTTGTCTGACTGCTCTGCAGCTGAGAAACTACTTATTCTGTTAGAAAGGATGGAAATAGCTAAGGAAAAAATCCCCAAGCAAACTCATAGGCCTAGGACTGCCAGAGACTCTTTGCTGCCTCCGAGAAGAGTCCTTGACAGAATGCTTAAGTATGAACCAGTTGAAGAAGAGCCAGTAGACAACCATCAGTCCCAAACTGACCTTAACTTCGACTCTAACGGATTGGAAATGCTTGAGAAGTACGTAGACAACTTACTTAAAATCTTCCAGTCTTACTGCTCTTACGGAGAACCTATGAACACCACTAGACTCAAGTCCTCCATGCTTATAAAAATGCTTAAGGACTGCGGACTCCTCAAAGAGCAAAGAGGAGCTCAGAGTTTCGACATATCTACAGAGTCCATCTCAGCTAGTCCTAACCTTTCAAAGGTAGAAGTTGACCTTTTGTTTTCTAAACTCACAGGCAGCTCTGCTAACTCCATTTACTCAGTTTCCCGTGGAAACTTTGCCCCTAGTTCTCACTTGTCGCTCCAAAACTCCAAAAGTTACGGAAGAATGGAATTCCAACAGTTCTTAAAGTTCTTAGAAATCATTTCTCGCAAGGTTTACTCCGAACTAGACCCTAACTCAGCCTGTGCAAACTTAATTGAAAACAACATTCTGCAGATTGAGTCTTCAACTAGTCCTGACAGAAGCGTAAATTCACAGTATGTTGAACGCTTGATGGAAATGCTTGAAAATGAAGATGTAATAGAAGCTTTAAGCTTAGTCCATGAAGCAGTTATTCCTTATTACTTCCACTACTGCGACTCCCAGGGCTGCATGAACTTTTCAGCCTTTGCTCGCTTTGCTAAGGACTTCCAAATATTTCCAGACCTAACTACTAAGGCAAAGCTCATGAGGTATTTCTATACCCTTGCTGGAATCTTTGCCCAGTCCCAAGAAAACAACCAAGACTCTTCATTTAGCAACCAAAAGGCACCTGACCAAACTGAAGCTGAAATCATTGACCAACACTTGTTTGTGGAGGCCTTGGCTTTGATTGCTGCCGACATCCAGTACTCTATGTCAAGTTTGACACCCGTCCACAGGATCTGTTACTTCATAGAGCGACTGAACCAGTCCCAAGGACACGACATAGTAGGCAAGACTTCCAAAAAGCCTGTCCAGAGAGTAGACATGGTTGGAGGTCTCAAAGCCAAGTACCCTCAGGTTTTCGCCCACAGAAGACCTTCCGCGCATCATGATTTAGTAAGTTAATTAAAAACTCAGAAGGAATTTTGTGTATTACCTTAGCCTTCTAGCTTCTCTTTCACTTTCTAGCAACGCAAGCATGTCTCCTTCCCTTACAGGTCCTTTAACATTTCTCACAAGTGTTCTTCCACTTTCATCTCCGTGCAAAACCACTCTGACTTGAGTAATGCCTCCTCTTGACCCAGTTCTGCCTAGAATTTTCTGCACGGTTGCGACTGTGACTTCTTGTCCTTCCATTTTAACTAATACACTTCCCTATTTTAACTTGCCAGCATAGAATTACCAGAGACTTACTTAACTGCTTGAGTGGGTGTGCTTGAGTTTCATTTTAAAACTGTCAATCCCGTTGCTCATGTAAACGTCTTGGCTGCTAAGCAAAAACAAGCATTCCTTGTAAACTTTTGACCTAGCTCCAAGTACATGCTTCACCTGCTGGAAAAACCCTTCCTCTCCAAGGATAACTGATACTATAGAATGCCCACTTATGAACAAAGGTTGCACGTACAATTCAAAGTGCTCAGCGAACTTTACAAGTTTCAAGTAAATTAGAGTGTTATCGATTTTAACCAGTTTGTCCCTGTTAATGAACCCTGGGTCCGGCAGCACTTTTCCCCAAAACACGTCTAACACCCTTGAACCGTAGTGGGTAGTTCTTAGGTTGTGGACTCTCGACAAGTGTTCTTCAAGGCGAAAAATGTCGTCTGTCCAATTACAGGCAGTCCGTCCAAGCTCTATGAAAGGGCACTTTAAGTTTCTGTTCAAAGGGCAGTTTTCTTCGTGCGTTTCCCGGGCAGCTAGGGTTACTTCAATTCCACAGTAGCCGCAACTGCAAGGGACTTGTTCAAGAAATTCCTCAATTAAATAGTTGCGAGCTGGTTCTAGCGGGTAGTGTGCCCGGCAAATAGGACAACTAGGAAGAGGGTGTCTTATTTTGTGAAAGCACTTTTTGCACAAGCTGTGGCCTTTAGGGCACTCGTAAATAGGAATTGAAAAGTATTCCAGGCATATTTCACATGTGAGGTACTCTAAAAGTTCGTTTTCTTGATAGCGACTTCTTTTTAACCCTCTTTCGGACATATATCACTTTAAAGTTAAACACATTATAAAAAATGGAGGACAACACAAAGCAACTAGGAATCTCACTTCTGATTGGGGCAGTCGGCGGACTTTTGGGATCGTTAGTTCACATTCTTTACATGAGAAATTGCAGGTGTAATTGTGGGTGCGGATGCTACAGAGATTGTAAGTGCCCCAGCTGTCCCTGTCCAAGTGATTGCACTTGTAGGCAGCCTTCTAATAACTCTTAATTTCAGAATTTAGAATTAAAATTATCTAGTTGGGACACCTTCAGGAACTTTAGTTTCTTCCTCTGGAGAGTTAAGTTCTTCTGGAGGATTCCTGTAAAACCTGATTAGGAAAGCATTCATATTCTCAACAGCTTTGCGCATGTCTTCGTTTCTTTTACTGATTAAGTGGGAAGTCACTGGACGCGGAAGCCCCCAAGCCACACCACCTACTTCGTGTGGCAGTTGCTGAGGCAGCCCTTCCGGCAAGTCTTGCAGTAATAAGAAGCTAGCCATATCTTGTCTGGCAACTCTGGGATTTTGGGGAGCAGCAGGTTCAGCAGGCTGGGCTCTTTCGTTGATATCGGCCCTGCAGGTGGGGCATTTGGGGTTACTTGAAGTTTCAAAATACTCTCTTAAGCAGTGGTAGTGGAATAAATGGCCACAGTTGATTTTCTTAGCTTCTTCTAAGTGATCCAAACAGAAAATGCACACATCATTGGCCTCAGCGATTTCTTCAGGGGTTGCATCGGGGAACCGCTTGACTCTAGAAAGTAGCTTCCTTGACTCAATAAAGTTGGTTAGAGTAGTCCAAATATTTGCAATTGTATGAAAAGATCTGTAAGTGAAATAAAGTCCAAACGCTGTTCTTTTGGACAAAATCACAAACTCTACTACAGTTGCAGTAAGTTTTAAAATATTAAAAGTAAAGTCAATGATGCTTAAAGTGCTAGTTTTGTTAGGAATTCCGTGGGGCCTAAACTCTTTTTCGTACAAGTTAATGCAAAACACAACAAACGACTTTAACCCATCTATCATCATCAAAAAGTACTCAAAGGCAAAAAAGATCCACAAAGTTTCTAAGTTGCGGTCAACTTGCTGGTAGATAATGAAAGCGTCCAAAGAGATTAGTATAATGTAAAGCAAAAACATTCTTAAGTAGGACGACCTTGGGTATCTCTCTGTGAAAAGCTGTGTAAACCTTACGTATTCTACTCGTTTGTTAGCTAAGCTGTGCATGCTGCAAATACCAATGTTCAGAGCTAAGTGTGAAGAAATAACCCAATCAAAGTCTATGTGGAGTAGGTAAAGAGCTATTACCAAGTCAAACCCGTGCCTGATAGAGGAACTCTCCATGTGCTGCACCTCTGCTGGTTTGAGCTTCCCAAAGAAAACCTTGACTATTGCCCTGCAAAGCATCCACCCCATAGCAACTGAGCAATTAAAAAGCACCAACAGAATAGATCGAGACTTTGCAATATGAACTACTGTTCCGAAGAACTGCCCTTGGGAGATGTAAGTGCTTAGCACCACACCTACACACAAAAAGATACTTGTAAACGTGTAAATTCGAGAACCCAGCATATTTATATCTTTAATTTTCTAAGTATTGCCAAGTGTTTTGAAAGAACTTCAACAAAGCTTTGTCTGAAAGGAAACAAAACACATTTCCTTTGTGCAACACGCAGTGCTTGCTTGGCAACTCTGCTCTTTCCTCACTTATAGCTTGGAATTGGTTGTCGGTGAATTCCCACAACCTTTTGCCTAAAAGGAGTATTTCGTGTTTGCCAGAAAGGATTTTAATGTCACCCCTGAGTTCAGGAGGTTTGATGTGCAGTGTTTCCCAGTGCTTTCCGTTGAACTTTTCAATTTCTTCAGCTACTGAGCCGTTTTCTCTGCAACCTCCTACAACAAAAAGTTCGTTCCCGAAAAAGGTTGAACTAGAGTTAGTTCGGGGAAATTTAATGCTAGGAATACTTTTCCATTGGTCTTTTTTGGTGTTTAAGGCTTCGCACCTATCTGTGATTCCTTTTGGTGTAACTCCGCTAATTACAAACAAAGTGTTGTTTGAATACGCAGAGGTGTGCAAAGCCCTTGGTTCCTGCATGCTTTGCTTAACAACTAAACTCATAGTGTAGCTGTCGAAGTAACCTGTAAAGTCACTAAGTTCTTTATTGGAAAATCCCCCAGTTATGAACAACCCCCCTGGCACTTGGCAAGGCTTAGTGTCTTTTGGAATATCTAAGTTTATAAACTTGAATTCATTATTTCTAGTATTGAAACTAACAAGTCCCCGTTTAGATACTTTGTAAGTGTAGATAAGTCTATCTTGGGGAGAAGTAGTTAAGTCTTGGAAAACTATAGAGTTAAGCAGTTGTCTAACTTTGTAGTTTACGTTAGAGGCGTTTTGGAGTTCCTGGACAGCAGCTTGGATGTTGAGTCCAGAGTTCTTGGCAATGTGCATACCAACTACTTTTCCTTGACTCAAAATAGGACTTCCTGGCAAGCAGTCGCACTCATAACTAAGCCCGTAAGGGTCCACTGACTTGATTTTTATAAAAGAGTTGTTGCAAAGTAACTTTTCGTTTGGTCTAACTTGCTTGCAAACAATAGGAAGTAATTCTGAGTAAACGTTGTGCTTAACAGCAACTAAACTAAAGCCAAGAACTTTGCTTGTGTAAAAAAAGGTTTGAGGGTCCAAGAAGTAGTCACACTCAGCTAGTTCAGCAGCTTCTTTACTTTTGAGGACTTGGTGTGTAGTCATAAGCAAGTTAAGGTTAGTAATAAACCCTAAGTGCTGAACTCCTCCAACTTGAAGTAAAGCAATGCTTCCTGAAACATTTAACGGAGTTTGGTTTTCAAGTGCTTCTACATGGATAGTTTCTAGTGACTTTCCTTGCAAAGCTTTGATAAAACTCTCATTCGAAGTTAACTCCAAGTTCCTACAATAAAGAGAAAAGTCTTTGTTTTTGAGTTCTGAGTAAAGTTGCCTTAGTAAAGTTCTGAGTTGTTGGTAACACAAACCATGAGGCCTTACAAACTTAATATTGCCTTTGTAGTTGAAATACAGGGTCTTTTCTTTACACTTGTTTGCACAGCACGTTCCCATTATAATGGAAAGTTTACTCAGTAAACTAACACCTCAGGAAGGTCTACCTCACAAAGACATCCACTTCAGAAACTATGTGCCTAAAGACAAACAGCTCAGGAAGAACGTAGTGAGTGTCAACGCTACAGTTGGGGAGACTGAAATGGAACTAGAAAAAGAACTTAAGCTCTGTGTAAAGGAATTCTTAAACCAACTAGACAAGCCTATTGAAGTAGTTCCCCAAAAAGCCAACTGGGACCTAAAAAGAGACCTTGACAAAAAGCTAAAACCCCTCAAAAGACAAACCGAAGAAGCCATTTTAGAACTGGTTCACAAAAAACTTAAAACACAAGAAAACTCTTAAGTGTACTTAAAGGTCAAAGGTTCTTTGTTCATTAGCTTTGGCAACTTTTTCTTGTTGGTCAGGACTGAGTTGGGACTTCTGTTCGTAGTAAGCTTCTACTTGGTCTGGAGAAAGGTGAGGAAGGTCTGGCAAACTAAACTTGATGTCAGAGTACTTCTGCACAAAAAACATCAAAGGAAGGACCTTTGCTTCCCCTGTGTACTGGATGAAAGGAGGCTGTTTTTTAAAAGCCGGGAAGAAAAACACTGATGGCACAGAACTTAACTTCATGCTAGACGGAACTCCTTCTGTAGCAACGTCAAGTCTGTAAACAGCAACGTTACTGAACTCCAGTTCTTTAAAGCGTTTAGCTACCTTGTTGTAGTAGGGAGCTAGTGTGTAAGAGTTTTCGTTGTTGTGGGAAGAGTAAAGCAACAGCAACACGTCTTTTCCTTCTTCAAATGCTTTTTCTTCGAACTCTCCAAGTTTCAACTTAGGAGTGTCTTTGTAGATTTCTTCGAACTCAGGGTCAGCCTGGGTAGTTTTTTTGGTGCCTGGAACTAGTTTGTTTTCGAGGAAGTCCTGCACGAACCTAGCTACTGAGTCCTTTGTTAAGGGTTTGTTTTCGTCAAAAGGAAATATTCTTTTGTCATTGAGGTTAAAAGCTAAGCTTGGAAGGATCTCAGTGGTGAGTCCTAAATCTTTTTTCCTAGCTTTGTTTGTAGGGCTGGATCCGTCCATCCACACAAACTTAACTTGGTCTTCAAAGTCCCTTGCGACTTTTTTGAACATGTTTAGGTACTCGTAGTGGTGGGAGTTGTTTTTGTCCAGAAACATAATCAGAATGGGTTTTCCAATTGTTTTGTAGATTTGGAAGTTGTAGGGAGTGAGTTCTTCGACTAAGCCTATGCCGTTAGAAAGCACCCAGTTGTACATGTCCTGAGGCAACCCTAAGTCTAGTTCTTTGATGCTTGTTCCTCTTTTTTTCAGAAGCATCGAGTTAAGGTAGTTTATGTACTTTCCTGAGTCCCTGACGCTTTTAATCAAGTTCTTGTCAGTTACAATTCCAGTTCCAAAGTTAATCCAGTTAGCAAGCTGCATAGTAACTTCAGTGTATCTGTTGAGAATTGAATCTTCGTCTTCTTCGTTTTCGAAAGCAAACACCACCGTTTTAAGGTAGTTCTCTTGACCAGGCGGTTCTTTAAGAAACTCTTCAAGTTCCTCTGTTGAGTTGATTTCAACTAAAGGACTCTCGATTCTTCTAAGGAACTTAAGGACTTTCTCAGGAGTAAGCATGTCCACGAACTTGTAGAACTTGCCTGACTTCACAGCATACAACTGAGGCATCTCGTTTTTGTCGTACAAGTACTTTCTGAGAAAGTTCAAACGAGCTAAGTCTGCCCTTACAAGCTTGTAAGGGGTTTCTTGCTTAAGTAGTTGGTGAACTTGTTCAAGTCTAGGCTCGAACTGGCAGCAGTGAGCACACCACTTGGCTGAAACAGCAAGTAGAAACAGGTCATTTTCCCTAGAGAGTTCTCTGAAGTTGCGTTCCGAGGTAATGTTTGTATCTCCTACTGATAAGTTAGGAAGGGTGCAGTTCTTACTGAGTACAGTTTGAACAACCAAAAACAAACAAAGTAACTTACGTGTAATCATTATATTGATTTGAAATATGTCGGACTTGGAGTTGTTTGCTGCTGTTGAAGAAGGCGACCTTTCAAAGTTATCTGAAGTGCTTACAAAACAAAACCTTGAAAAGAAAAACCAAAACGGGTACACACCACTTGCTTTAGCTGCCAAACTAGGAAACTTAGAAGAACTGAAGTTTCTAGTTTCAAAGGGTGCTGATGTAGATGCGGTTAACAACGTAAATTTCTAGTTAGGTAGTCAGGGCAAAGTGTTCTTTTTGTTGCTTGCTGGAACAACAGAAAAGCCTGTGCAGAGTACTTAATTCAAAACAAAGCCAAAATAAATCAGCCTGACCAAAGAGGCTGGACTCCTTTGATCATAGCAGTTTATCACAACTACTTCGAAGTAGTGAAGTTACTTCTTGAAAAAGGAGCTAATCCTGACCACAGGGACTGCTTTGCCAAAAAAGCCATTGACAGAGCTAAGAACCCCGACATGGTTTCTCTTCTTCAAAAAGGACTCTCTAGAAGCAGGTCTGCCTCCAGAAACTCCCGGTCCAGACTAGCTTCTCCTTTAAACAGTTCAAAAGCTACTTCTCGAACGTCCAACAGAGCTTCTACGCCCCAAAAGTACCTAATGTCCCCCAGAAGACCTAGTACTTCTATGAGCCAGTACTCAAGACCCTCAACGCCTTCCAAGACTTCAATTGAACCCTTTAAAAGACGTGAACTCAAGACCCAAGCTGAAACTCACCTCAAGTCCCAAGTCCAAAAGTTCCAGAAAAGCATTGAAAAAAGTTGGTTTGAGTCTTTGGAAAACTCTTTGTTCAAGCATTTAGAGTCCACTCAAGAACTTTTGCATAAAAAAATAGAAAACATGCTAACAAAGTCCTCCCGTGAGATGGTGGGAAGACTCCAAGAGTTCCTGGAGCTTAACTTACAAGAAACCATGAAGAAAAGTGAAACTCCAAGTGCTGAAGTTTCTAATATAAAAGTAGAAGACGAGTTTACAGTTGAAGACTTGAAACCTAGATACCAACACTTCGACTCCAACAAAGAACTTGAAGAAAGTATCTACAAAGCCAGACACAATGCTACTTCTGAAGTGCAAAAATCCCTTAAGTCGCTGGACAAAGAAATTAGTTCGCTAATAGATGACTTAGTTGAAACCAAAATCAAAGAAAACCTTGTAGAACAACCTAGGAGTTTAAGAACTTCCCACGACACCCTTAACTTTTCAGAAGCTAATTTCTCTTCAATAGAAATGAGTTCCCCGGTGCACTTTAGTCCTAAAAAGTCTGTTAGTTGGAAGAACCCAGAACAACTTCCTAAAGACACTGGAATGTCTTCAAGACTCAAAATATCCAAACCCAACCCAGAAGTTCCCTGTACAAACGTTTCAGCAACACTCCAGAAGTTCTTAACTGGAATAAGTTCTTAATTTAATTAGCCATAATAAATTGTTAATATTATGATAAAAAGGAAAACCCACTCAGAACAGTACTTTTTTTTCCAAGAAAAAACCCAAAGCAAAAAAGTTCCCTGCATAAAAAACCTGCCTAAACTAGGAACTAGTCCAAAAGTTATGCCTGAGTCAACAGGATCTACAGCTTCACAAACTATTTCTCAAAGTTTAACTCCTCCGCTCCAACTAAGCAAAAAGCCATTTCGCTTGACAAAGCGCAAAAAACAAAACAGCGACGACTTGCAAATTGACTTAGACCACTTTGCCTACACCAAGTTCAAAAAAGAAGAAATAGTGTGTTCTCGTGCATTTGTAAATGCTCAGCATCCCTACTGGTTTATAGACAGACTCAGCGAAGAGTTAAGTTACATAGGAGAAGACAAAAAAGGACTCTTGGAGAGCTTGGGCTGCACTCCAAGAACTCTGAAAAGGTCTTCCTTTCCAGTATGGCTTGATTCTATGAAGTCCAAAGTCAGTGAAACCAAAACCAAGACTTTTTTTAATTAAACGTGTTATCACCTTTTTTAACAATGATTTTAATAGGCCGTTCTCTCCCAGTAAAGGAGTTGGCCCTGTCTCTGGCAATTCCGAACTTTTCTTTTTCTGTGTGAGTCATTTCTCTCATCTCTTCTTGTGAACTCTTCACAATCATAAGGCTGCCTTCTTGCCTCAAGTAAAAAGGACAACTTTCTAGCAAACTTGAGTTGTTGTGCAAACAAACCCACTTTTCTTTAAGCAGGTTTTTCCGACTAAAACTAGAAGTAAAAGGAATAATGCAAGCTTCCATAAAAACAGCTGGAATGTCCAGAGTCTTTTCAAGCGCCACTGCTAGTTCTTTGAGCTTTGTGTGCTTGGGCAAAACAACCTCTACTGGTGTTTGGAGTTCCCAGGTTTTAGGCGACCACTTCCTAACTAGAATCACGTGACTGTCCAGCACAATGTTTTCAGGATAGTCAATTTCTTGTATTGCAAGTTCAGTTTTTTCGTAGCAGCAAACACTCCTAACGTTGTCTTCGTCTTTAAGGATCTTTCCTAGTTTGTCGTAGTTTTTTCGGCGGACTCTAAAGTACTTCAGAAGCATTGTGGGGTAGCACAGGTTTATTCTTTTGAGTATGTGTGTTTTCAGTTCTGAGACACACCACTCAACTGGGACATTTAAGTCGAAGAGGTCAAAAAACCTGAAGTTCATTGTGTCGGGATCAGAAGGCAAAACAGAAGAAGCTAGAAACACAGTGCACCTGGTTTCTTGGGGGTTGGAGGGTTCCCCTAGTTCAACATGCAGCACTTGGTTTTTTTTGATTTCGCACTGTTCTAAACTCTGCAGTGAGTTTTTTAGCTCAACTCCGTACTTGCTTCCTCGTCTAAGTAAAAAGGTTTCTGGGTTTCTTTTTAGTATTTGGGATATAGTTTGCTTTAGCTCTCCGACAGAAAGCCACTTTTGGACTGTAAGTTTGTGGTTGTAGTCAAGGAACTCTTGTAAGGGTTCGTTGAACTTTACTGAAACTCTTTGCAAGTCCCTTTGTATTTCTTGCTGCCACTTTATGCAGTTGTTTTCTGAGCTTTCTAGAAACAGAACGGAGTTTTCAAAGATTTTTAGTTCAGAAAGTGGAGTGTTGGCATAAGAAACGTTGTAGTAGTCAAACTTTAGAGAATTGAGAATTTGGCTTTTTTTAAGAATGACTTGTTTTCGAACTGGAATCCTAAACACGTGCTGTAGTTTCTCCATAAGGACTTTCAAGTCCACTTCAGACGGAATCTGGACTCTTTTGGCAAGTTTAATTCTGTCCACAAGCATTACTTCTTCACCAAGGATGGTTTCACTCCAATTAAGAACTTTCACGTCAATGCAAGAAGAGTCGTATTCCTCAAACTCTTCCCACTCTTCTTTGGTTTCCAGCACTAAGTTTCCTCTTTTTTCTATAGTTAAGTGCTGAATTTGTTTGTTTTCTTCCAAAGTAAAAGTGTCCAGGTACAGGTCTTGTTGGGGATAGTACCTTCTGAGACGCGAGTTCTTTTCAGAAAAACCCAGTTGGAAACTGCTGATTGCAAGTAGTTTTAAGTCTTCAAGTGTTTGGTCTTTGCGGACAGTAATGACTTTGGAGTTGCCTCCGTAGTAAACTTTGAAGTGGGTTTGTTTTAGTTTTTCTTCTCTTTCCCTGAACTCTTTCATTAGTTTTTCCTGTTCAATTTGGATGTCTTTTAAAAGGTACTCAGGCACTTGTATTTGAGACAAACTGTTGTTGTTTTCCTGGGTTACTTTTCTGTACATAAGCAAGTAAGCGTTAGCTCCGTATCCTCCCCAAGAGGAACTACTGATGCCTCCGTATACTTTTTCTATGTCCTTTTCACTTATTTCTTTAACTAGAGTGTCGTTGAAGTTGTACCAGATTCTTGTTTGGAAGTCTTTTATGTAAGCATAGTAGTGCCCACCTAAAGCCGACCCTGAGTGAATCATTATAGAAAACAACTCGTACACGTGTTCTCCTTGTTCTAGGTACCTCAATATTTTCTGGACTTTCCTTTTGTTGTTTAACTCTGCCTCTAGTTTTTTTTCTTTTAACTTAATAAGCAAGTCAGGCTTTTGGGGAAACTTATCTCTGTCGTCTTTAATGTGTTCGAAAGAACTTGAAGCAGAGATTTTAAGTTCTCTAGAGTCAATGTCTCTGGGCGTAAAGCTTACAGTTTGCATTAAAGAGTCAGAGTAATAAGACTCTGTTTCTGAAAGCCAAGGGTCTTCTTCTTCAGTCCCTAAGTCACCACTTAGAATTGGGTTCATGTTCAGAATTTCAGGAAAACTCACTTTGTCATTCAGCTTCTTGCGCTGCATAGTTTCGTAGTCCAAGTCGAACCTTTTGAGCTGCAGCACTAGTATGTAAGGGAGCTTTTTGAACTTCAGCCCTTTTTCAGCATCAGTCTTAAATCCACAGTTATCGCAAAAGTACTTGTTGTCTCCGCTCAAAACGTCAGGTTTCAAAAAGTTCACTAGTGCTTTTTCGACACTGTCGTTGTAAACAAAGTCAAAGTCACTCTTTACAGTCAAAGCTAAGTCCATAAACTTGTCCTGTCTCGAGCTTTCGCAACCGCACTCCAAGCACCTCACGAAGTCTAAGTAGTCTCCTTCGTAAAGTTCGGTAATCATCTTTTCTTGATCTGTTCCCTTGACGCTTTCTTCTATGGCATCAAACAAAACCCTGCAGAACTCTTGCACGTCGTGTTGCTGGAAGCTGTCCCTAATGTCCCACTGGAAACTCTTAGTTAACCCGCTAGTGTCGCAGTAAGGACTCTCTCGCATCTGGAGTTTTGCAAAAAGCAGTTGGAGTTGGTAAGGAATGCTGTCTGTTTTTGACAAATGCTTTGAGTTGTCGTACCTCCACTGGTAAAGCCTTCTTCGGAATTCAGGAGTCATAAACAACGTTTGCAATAGTGAGTTCATGTAGCAGGTTGCGCCCTGGTTGAAAAGCCCTACAAAATTCTGTGACATTTATTTGTCACATGATTGATTATTGATTTTAGAGTGCTACTGCCAAAAAAATAACCCAAATACTTAGTAGTTGAAATAAAAATGTTTGACTTGCTATGCATATTCACAAGCGGAGGCCTTGTTCTGTGGTACCAAGGACAAGCATGGGCTCCACTCAATGTACTCATCACTCAAGTACTCATGCAGGAACGTACATCCCTTTCCCACTATACCAAAGCACCCCACATTCTTAAGTGGACCAAGGCTCCTAAGTACGACTTGTTCTTTGTGGCAGTCTACCAGCAGATGTTTCCTTTAGTGATGGTGGAGGAACTCCTTGAGAAGATGAAAAAAACCTTCACCAAAGCCTTAGAAAAACACCAGTCCCCTGACCCCAGGGGAGTTCCTTTTGAGGAGTACTTCCAAGAAATCCATCAGAAGTGGCAGGAAGAGTGCCAAAAAACCAAACGCCCTTCAGAAACTCCTGAAATCAACCCTGAGTACCTCCCTGCTCCCAGAGGAGACAACCAGTCAAGTCCTGAGTCCAAAAAAAAGGAAAAGGCTCCAAAATCCAAAAAACCTACTAAGCAAGCCCGAGTCTGGGGAATCGACAACAAAGTTACCAAAAAGAAGATGCAAAGTCTAGACAAGTCTAAGGACAAAGACAACGGTTCCAAAAAAACCCAGTATCTAGGTGGGTCAAGCGAAGATGAGTCTGAAGAAGAAGTTCAAGAAAGCGGGTTGATTTCTAAGATTGCAAACCGCATGAAGAACTTTACAGGCAACAAAGAACTTAAAGAATCTGACTTAGCTCCAGTGATGAAGGAGTTCAAAGACGCACTTATTTCCAAAAACGTAGCCGAAGAAATAGCAGACCAGCTCTGCAGTTCAGTTTCTTCAGGTTTAATCAACACCAAAACAGCTTCCTTCACTTCAGTCCACTCCACAGTGAAGTCAGCCCTCCAGTCTTCGCTTGAAAAGTTACTTACCCCTAAAAACTACGTCGACGTGCTCGGAGACGCACTTGCTGCCAAAAGAAGAGGAAGACCTTACGTGATTGCTGTGTGTGGTGTGAATGGAGTAGGCAAAAGCACCTCTATAGCCAAGGTAGCTTACTTCCTTCAAAGCCGAGGTAACCTTTCAATAATGATTGCAGCTTGCGACACCTTCCGAAGTGGAGCCGTTGAACAACTCAGAACTCACTGCAACACCCTTGAAATTCCTTTGTTCGATCAAGGCTATGGAAAAGACCCTGGAAACGTAGCTAAGGAAGCCATAAAGGTTGCACAACAAAGGAACTACGATGTGGTGTTGGTGGACACTGCAGGCAGAATGCAGCACAATGAGTCCTTGATGGGGATTCTAGGGAACTTAGTGAACGTCAACAAGCCCGACTTAGTGTTGTTTGTGGGAGAAGCCCTTGTGGGAAACGACGGAGTTGACCAACTAGTTACCTTCAACAGAGCCCTGACTGACAAAACTATTGACGGAAGAGGAGTGGACGGAGTCATTCTGACCAAGTTTGACACTGTAGACGACAAGGTAGGCGCAGCCCTTTCCATGGTTTATTCAACTGGAAAGCCCATTGTGTTTGTTGGAGTGGGCGAAAGATACGGGCATTTGAAACGCTTGGACGTAAGGATGGTTACTAGACTCCTTCTTAACTAACTTTAAGTAATAAGAATTTGAATATGAGTGAAAAGCCTCCACGCAAGAAGTCGTCGAAAAAGACCAAAGAAAAGTCAGAAACTTCAAGTCCCCGATCGCAAAAGTCTGCAGGGGCTCCTAAAGAAACTCAGGAGCAAACAGGGTGTACCCGCCATGGGAAGCCTTTGACTCTTTACTGCGATTCTAGAGAAGAGCCACTGTGCCAGGAGTGCTTGTCTTCCTATAACTCCTACACTATTTTACCCATAGAAGAAGCCTACAGGTACCGACTAGCAGCTGTTTACAACTCACTCAACACTCATTTATTTTCAAAACGGGACCACATGATGGCCCAAATGCAAAGACTTGAACTTAGAATTGAAGAAATGAAAAGAACCAAGTCTTCCATTGAACGGGACATGAAGAGTGAATTCAACGCTATGAACGAAAGACTGAACTCTGTGTACGGGGGCAAGGTAGCTGTGCTTTCCCACGACTTCAACGAACTCCAAACAGACTTAGGAAGAATCAACCAAATTGTGGAGGTAGTAGAGAAGTCTAGTCACAATGCCTTGGAGTTCCTTCAAAAGTCCCCTGAAATAAAGGATGCTGTGGAAATTGCCCTTGCTAAGCCTTTCAAGGAAACAATTGAAATAAGCCCTGAGGAACTTCCCAGGGAACTAGACCAAGTCAGAAACATAACTCAGAAGTTCTCAGCTGTAGAAGAACTCATTAGGTTTAAAAACGAAGTAATTTGGAAACTCATGAATGACCGCGTCCAAGAAGACGCCACTCAAAGGGAACTTGCTGAGTGGGTGCGTCTTACAGAAAAGTTTGAAGAGGAACTCAGTAGGTTGCAGTTGGCCTGCGAAAACTGCGGAGTTGAGCTTGAAGAACAAACTGTTAACGCGAACTGCTCCAAAGGCACCCTTTACGGAGGAAGGCACTACTTCACTAAAAAGGGTTTTCTGAACAAGGACTCAAAAACTCCTCCTGAAAGAGAATCCGACCCCTCCTTGAAGCAACTCATAGGAGTCAGGAAAGAACTAAACAAACAGTTTGCTTTGAAAGACACTAGAAACACAGGGTTCGTAAGCACTGAGGACTTCAGGTCTATTCTCAGTAACAATTTTGGGTTTTCGGATGTTCAGATTAACACTTTAGTTTCAAAGTACGACCCTTCGAGTTCAGGAGAGCTGCACTATTCTAGAGTTGAAAAGGATTTAAGTGAAATTAAGTCTAAAGAAAAACTACTTAAGTACTGCAAAAAAAAAGACGAGTCTAAAACAGGTTACGTAAGCCAAGAAGTTTTCAAAAAAGCACTTAAAAAAGCAGGACTCTCCCAAGAAAGCATTCCTACAGACGAAAGCGGAATGGTAAGGTACTCTGCCTACAGTCCATAACTATATAATTTAAAATGAACATTTCGTCAGAAATACAAGATTACCTCTGCAGGTTTACTCAGTTGATAGATTACTTCGTTGTTGTAGGCCCTAACGAAGAAACTACCCAAGCCCATATACTAAGTGGCGAAGAACTTTCTCCCAGTGTCTTGTCTAAATTTCCTCCAAAGTCCCCCAACTTGTGTTTGCCAGACTCCTTTCCAACGGTAAACTTTACACAGTTTTGCTTTCCGTTTGGGTGTTCTTTAGAAACTTCAAGTGCTTCAAGTTCCTTGTACAACTTTATACTTACAGATGAGTACGGCCAGAAAATATACTGCGGCTGTTTTCGTATTTATGAAGTTCACAACTCATCTGTGTTTGTTCCTAAGTGTTTAGTTTTGGTTTCCAGGTATCCTTTTCTGGGAACCTTCAAAAAGGTGCTTAAGCATTTTTACTACTTAAGCAAGCAAAAGCTTGCCCTTCCACTTGAAGTTTACATAGCCCACTTTGTTTTGCAGGTTCCTTTGCCTCCCAAAGGAAAGAAAGATGTTAATTACAGACTGCACAACCAGCTTTTTAAGTTTTCGCAAGCACCTTACAACTTTTTGCCTGAGCTAGACGTGAACCTGGGTTTACTTTTTCACTGTTTATCGCTGAACCACGTTATTTATGTTTACAAGTGTATACTACTGGAGAAATCCGTGATCTTTTTGTCAGAAAACGAAAACAAACTTACTGAGTGTTCTTTTGGACTGCAATGCTTAACCTTTCCTTTGCAGTGGTGCTTAGTCTACGTTCCTCTTGTTCCTCAAGTCCTGCTTGAGTATGTACAGTCCCCTGTTTCCTTTATATTTGGCTTCCATACACGCCTTAAGCAAGCTGTTTCCTATAAATCAGGCAAAGATGTCTGTATAGTTGACTTAGACAACAACTTAGTTAACCACCAAAAACTAAGTTTCAAGGACTGTTTTTCAGGAGACCCTTTTCCCCGGCACTACGCAAAAAAACTTTATAAAAGAGCTTCAGTAGTTCTTTCTAGCTTTGGAGGCAACAAAGGAAACAACTACCAAACTCAAACTGCAAAAGTAGACAACACAGCTATAAAGCAAGTGTTTTTCCAGTTCATGGTTTCAGTACTAAGAGGTTACAAAGAATTTATCAACTTTAACTGGCACGAAACTAGTTGTGAAAAGATGTTTAGCAAAAAGGCTTTTTTGAAGAAAACCAAAAAAGACTTGAGGAAGTTTCTTAAGTCCTTACTTAAAACCCAAATGTTTGCCCAGTTTTGCCAAAAAAATATCAGACCTAAAAGCATTTGCGAGCACTCAGAGTGCTTGATGTTTAACGAACACATCCAAGCTAAAACTAACCGCTCTAAGTTTTCCAAAGCCAAAGCTCCTACTCCTTTTATCTGTGACCAAACTCAAAAAATCTCAGAGAGCCACTTAGTGCCTTGTGTTTACGAAGTTTACAACTCGGAAAACACTTACAGCTACTCCAAGTTTCCGAAGTTCAGTTTAGAAGTTTTAGAAGAATTTGGACTGCCTCCTGAAGTCCCTCCTAAGCTAGCAGAAAACGAAGAAGTTCCTTCTCCCCAACTGTACATTGCTATTCCTGACTGCAAAACTGACGAAGACTGCATTTTGTGTTGTTGGCTAGAAATGTGGGCAGCTTGTTTAGGTTACCAAGACCCCCAAGAACACTCTGAAATTCTAAACGACCTTTTAGAAGTTTTAAAACGTGCAAACTCTAGAGCTAGTTTCAGACTGTCTTCTGTGTACAAACTTGCACTTGAAGCTTGTGTAAGGACTAACCCCAGCCTTTGCTTGGAAATCTTTTCGTTCATGAACAAATCCAAAGTTGAAGTAGACGCCCAAACAGTCCAGATACTCCATACCACGATAGCAAAGCTGTTTAAAAACAAACCTGACATCAGTGTCAGAAGCACTGGTAGTTCTTTACTTACAACTGAACTCCAAAACTTTAGGTCTCCAAAACGTTGTCCTAAAAAAAAAAGAACCTTTTTGAAAGGCAGAGTTTCGCAAAAGTCAAAAAACGAAGTGGGATTTTTAGTTTACCAAGTTTGTGGGAACTGCAGCAGAAAAATGAAGTTTGAAGAAATCAACATTAGCTGGAGCAAAGTTCCTTATGAGTACGAAGCAGCTTGCATGCAGTGCCGAGAGCTAGAACTCCCTAAAATACAAGTAAAGATTGCCAAAAACATGGCTGAGACTCAGGGGTACTTGGAAGAAGAACTCTTTGTTTCTCCCCAAACTCTCAAAGCTTTAGTTAGGGATCTTATGAGTGATAAAGTTTACAGGTTCAATTTGGACATTGAAAGCTTTCGAGCTTACAACTCCATGATCTTTTGGAACTTAGTTTACTACTTCTTAATCTATGACTTGCCCTTTGACTTTATAATGCCTTACGAAGAAAACTACCAAGAAAAACCATCAGTGAAGTTTTCTAACAAAATTAAGTTTACCCGTGCTAAAAGATGTAAATAGTTAACTAACTAAAATGGAGTCCAGTTATAATAAGTTCAGTGAAAACTATCAAGGAAAAATGGAACAACACAGAAACTACGGAAGCTTCGACGAGAACCAAGTTGACCAAAAGAAACTTAGAAAAGACAAGATCCTAAACAGAGTACGCATGGGTGTGTTTGCAGTTGTTCTGATAGGGCTTGTAGTGTTTGTAGCAGTAGAAAACAAAAAAGTAGGCAGATGGGTGGCTGACTTCCTTGAGTGGGTAGAAAACAACACAGTGCTGGGAATGGTTGTGTTTGTGCTTGTGTACATAGTAGCTACTGTTTTGTTTGTGCCGGGACTCATACTGACTCTAGGTGCAGGGTTTGTGTACAACATGGTTTATGGCTTGGGTCTAGGCTTGGTCATAGCAACTTCTGTTGTGTTTGTAGGCGCAAGTATAGGGTCTATTCTGGCAATGCTTATGGGGAGGTATGTGTTTAGAGAAAGCTTAAGGGCACGGATTCAGAAGTACCCTAAACTCATGGCAATTGAAGACGCTGTGCGAGAAGAAGGTCTTAAACTTGTAACTTTGCTAAGACTATCTCCAATCATTCCATTTAATGCCTTCAACTATTTCATGGGAATAACTTCAGTTAGGTTTAAAGACTACTCGTTAGGTTCTTTTGGCTTGCTTCCAGGAACACTGGCTTACGCTTACTTTGGAACAGCCCTTGGGTCAATATCTGAAGCAGCACAAGGCAAAACACAAGGAGGAGCCCTTGAACTAGGGTTCATCATTGGAGGCTCTGTTTTAGCACTTGGAGCTGTGGTTTACGTGTCTTACGTTGCCAAGAAGAAAATCAGCACTATTGTTGAGCAGAGAGAAAACCAAAACTACCAAAGTCCTGACTATAATAACTAATGTAAAAACCGTTATTCATTTGAATTGTAATAATTCGTTAAAAATGTACTTAAGGCTGCACTCATCCCCAGCATGGAGTATCAAAGGCAAAACCAGTCAAAACAAACTGGAAGACACTCCTGGAGCTGGAACTTACTCGCCAAATGAAGTTTACCGAGATTCTTCACCAAACTGGAAAATAGGAAAGGCCCCACGCTTCAACTACTCTGTGAATGATTCTCCAGGCCCTTGTGCATATTCACATACCTCAAGGCCAGCCTCAGCAGGGCCTAAGTTTTCCAAAGCTAAGAGCTCGAGTGCACTTATCTCAGAAACTCCTGGCCCTGGAGCTTACTCTTCTCCTTCCAAGTTAAGGGAAGGTCCAAGTTACTCCATTTTGGGCAGGAAGTTCTACACTCCAGAAAATACAACTCCAGTAATCTTTACTTAGGGCCCAAACCACTATGAACCTGCAAGAAACCTAGACCACTCTCCTAGCTACTCTATTGGCAAAAGAAGAACTTACCCCAAAAACCCTGAAGTTACTCCAGGTCCAGGAAACTACAATAGTAGAACTCCTAGCAGTTCGCCCAACTGCAGATTTGGAAAAGAGCCTAGATTAAAGGACTTAGCTGAAAACTCAGTAGGGCCTGGACAGTACGAACTCAAAAGCACTTTCAGCACTAGAGGCTGGACAATGACTGAAAAACGCCCGCTTAAGGAACTTTCCCACTCTCCTGGCCCTGCTGCCTATAATTCACGGTTTGAAAAAGCAGCACCTAGTTTCACCATGGCAAAGTCCGCGCGTCCTGATATGGTGAAGTCCCACAAAGAACTTCCTGGACCAGGGCAATATGCCTACGAAAAAAGCTATAAACCTCAAGGCGGAACAATTTCAAAGCAAAAAAGACTCTTAGAGTACTCGTTGTCCTCGAGTCCAGGTCCTGGAGCTTACAATTACTCAGCGAAAAAAGAAGCTCCTTCTTTCTCACTCGGAGGGAAGCTTAAACCACACGGAAAGTCAGACACTCCAGGTCCAGGAACTTACACTCCCAACAAACTTGAAAACTCTCCTTCTTACTCCATTGGAGTAAACCGCTATAGACCTGAAAGCTCTTTAAACTGCAGTCCTTCTACAAAGCCCAGTCCTGCAAAGAGACCAAAGACTAGTATCAGATCTATGAAGCTGAGCGACTACACTCCTGGGTCAGTGCTTAAAACTTCTCCAAGTACTTTTCTGAGAACCAAGAATGACACTCCTGGGCCTGGTTCATACAATGCCCAGGTTTATACCAAAGTGCCAATTTACAGAATAGGTAAGGCAAAAAGAAACTTGTACCCTAAGGTTGAGGACACACCTGGGCCGGGAGCATACACTACTAATTCTTACCTAAACAAGTCTGCTTCTTCATTTGGAAAAGCCGCCAGAACTCAAAAACCAAAAGAAAACGCAAGCGTTGGTCCAGGCTCTTACTTTTACACTGAAAAAAGTAGGGGACCTTCTTACTCAATTTATAAGAGGTACAGGAACCAGCAAAGAGCAGATACTCCAGGCCCAGGAGCTTACTACTTTAAGTCTTGGGGAGGAGAACTAAAGTCCACTAGCATGATAAAACTCAGCCAAAAGATTTCGCCTCAGTGGAGCTTCGCAAAGGGAGGCAGGATCCAGCTAAAAGATGAGCCTACACCCGGTCCTGGAAGTTACAACATTCCTAGCAGCATAGCCGACGTTCCAAGTTATGCCATTAAAACTACTTAATAAATGGAAAGTGAAAATTTATATTGGGAGTGCTTCAAAAACGTTGAAAAAGGCGAAGCATTGCAAAAAGTTTATGACTCGGTTCCTAAACCAATTACAGACGAAAATGTGGCTGAATTTCTCACTAAAGCTTCGAGTAGTTTAGGCTGTGATATTTCTGGTGCTAAAGAGTCCTTTTCGAAATGGACGAACCTCAATGACCCACTTGACGTTGTTTGTATCAAAGACATAAGTTTTGACGAATTGAAGAGGAGACTTGGGAACTGGGTGCTTGAAAGAGTCTACTCTGAGTCTAAAGAAAAGTTGCCGTTATCTAAGTTCATCAGTCAAGCTAGAGACATTTACCAAAAGAATCCAGAAAGCACCTCAATTACTTCTGTTTTAAAACAAGAAGTTGAAAAACTTTCAAAAACCAATAAGGAACCAGTTAAGCAGATTCCTAAAGAGCCAATTAAGCAGACTTCCAAAAAACCAGAAGAACAAAAGCCTAAACCTAAGCAGAGAACTAAAGAGAGTTCAAACTCCAATGTTGAAGTGACCATGGAAGAAGCAAAAGAAACTGCCTGCAGCTACAGCACCAACCCTGAACTTTCCTACAAGTTCTGGAATGCTTTTTTAAACATAAACACTGGAAACGTTGTAGAAGAACCTTTTATGATGAAAAAAAAGCCTATTGACGAGTCAAAGGCTGGCGAAGTAGTTAAAGAAATTGAAAAAGTCCTAGAGTTGGACTTTGACTTCAAAGAAAACATTTTTCTGAAGTGGGTGAACCCTAACGACCCTAACGATGTTGTAAACGGAAGAGACATTAGCTTGCTTGAATTCAAAAAAAGACTTGGGAACTCTATTTTGAAAACCCTGTTTGACTTAAAGACTGTTTACTACGGAAGCACTTTCCAGTTCATGCAAGAAATCAGAGGAAAGGTAGGACAGCCTGTAGTGGACAAAAAACTAGTAAAGTCCCTGATTAAAGAACTCCAGGAAAAAGAAATCAAAGACCTCATGAAAAAAAAGCAAGCTAAAGGACTTGAGTACAAGGCCAAAGAAGTAAAAAACCTTGAGTACCAAGTAGAGTCTACTCCTGACCCCAAAGAAAAGTTAAAAACTGCTAAAAACCTCAATGAAAAAAAGAAAGACTTTGAAGTTGACAAAAGAAGGGCTTACTACGTAAGAAAGTTCCGCAAGTCAAGTTCCCAAAGCGTTGAAGAACACTATGAAAAGTCACTTAAAAAGATTTTAAGCAACAACTTTGAAAAACCCCGCAGGTCAGTTGAAAAAAAACACCAAGAAGAACCCATCACCATCAAAGCCTTTGAAAAAAGTCCTAGAAAAGAAAGATCCAAGGAAAAAATCACACCACTTAGAGCACAGTCGAAAACTAAAATCCAACCCCAGGCAGAAAACATCCATAGCAAGTTAAAACCTCCAAAAACCAAGCATAAGACTCTAAGGGAAGGAGCTAGTTACTTATCTAAAAGTGAGCCAGTTAAAAATAGTAACTGGATCAAGCCTTTGTTCAAGCACTATGAGTCTTATTTAGCTGAAGCTTTTTACGCCTTCGACTCAAACAAAAACAAAAAAATTCAGGCTGAGAACTTACCAAGTGTTTTGCGGGACTTGTTTAAAAAAGCCCAGTTACTAATAGACGAACGCTCCTTGTCTAGATTTGACAGTTTAGTTAGTTCTATGTTCAGCCCAAGTGAAGAAGTTACTTTTGAACAATTCTGTCAAGCAGCTGAAGACTGGGCTAAAAGTTACAACAAAGTCAAAAACAGAATTATCAACATTATTGAAAAAAGCATTGAGGAGTTCAAAAGCATCCTGAGTTCCTACAACTACCACGATCAAAGTATCCAAGACACTGTTGACCAAATGCAGAACTACTTAAACGTAATAGCTGAGAAAAAAGCTAAGGAAATTGAAAAGAACATAGACATAGAAACCTTAAAAGCCGTAGACGAGATCTTTATGTTCTACGCTAAGTCCAGCACTATGGTGGGCAAAAAGCCTACTTTCGAGGCTTTGAAAGACAACAACGAAACTTGGAGTATCAGCAAGTTCATGAAGTTTTGTTCAGATTTCAACATTACTCGGAAAAACTGGGCCAAAGAAAGACTGCTTTCTAGCGAAGAACTTTCAGAAATATTCAAAAGAACTGCTACTTACTCCCGCTACATGAGCAAAAACGAGTTCATCAGTGCGCTAGACAAAATAGCTGACAACTTTTTTAATGAAACTTACGACCAACTCTACCAAACAAAGTACTCTTGCTTGCCTGTTGTTCACAAAAGGAGTTTGTTTTACGCTTTTTTAGAAATAAACAGCAAAGAAGGCTACAAGAAGAAAATGAAAGGCTTCGGGATTCCTTTTGGGAACTTCAAAGACGACGAAAGAATTTCTAAAGACGAAAGCAGCCACAAGTACAGTTTCAGACTGTCTCCTCAAAAAAAGCGCCAACTAAATGAGTGGAGGGAAAAAAACTACTCAAGTTCACCTGTAAGACCAAACGAAAAAGAACTCAACAAAGCCAATAGTTCCAAAAGAATCAGAACTCCTTCAGTTCCTAAGTCAGGCTACGCACGGAGACTCTTGGCTAAAAAAACCGCTCAAAGTAACCACAACAACTCAGCAGCAGAGCCTTCTGTAAAAGAAACAGAATCCCACGAAGGAGGAACGCCTTTATACTTCAAGAACCTTTCAGAACTGCAAGTGAACAAAGAAGAAATGGATGACTTTCTGCACCAAGAAGAAGACGAACAAGTCCAAAAGTTCTACGGATCGCTTAGCACTCAGCGCCATACCCAAAACTCCAACACGAGATTGAAAGCTGTAATGCAAATGCACGATGAAAAGTACAACAAAGGACTCAAAGTCATCCAAAAAGCCAAAAACGGGTTTAACAAGTATCTATGAGGAATTTTCCAGTAATTAAATAATGATTTTTAGGTACTTGGACAAAGCAGTGGACAAAGGGGTAGCCCAAATGTTTTCAAAAGGCAGAAAAGTAGGAAGGAGGCTTGAAAGAGCTTACTACTCCAGTTACAAGCACTGGCTAGTTTACATTTCAAGAAGAAGCAAAGACAAGTCTGTGAAAATGACTATGTTTATTTTAGCTTACTGCACCTTTGCTGTTTTCAGAGCTTTAATCGACTTGATGTACATGTCACCCACTATGCAAGTAGATGTTCCCTACTCTGCCCACTTGAAAATGCTAGACAACTTCAACGAAGGAAAACCCATAGAAGAAGACCACGAACAACAAAAGATCGGTAAGGTGGTTAAAATGGACCGTTCCCAACAAAGAACCATCACGGACTTTTTGAACCAAAGAGGAAAATAAGTATTTATAAACTTAATATGGAGCAAGGAAGTGAACAGGAAGACATAAGCTTGGTTATTTTGAAAACACTTTCTAAAAACTTTGCTAAGTACATTGAGGAACATACTCTTGACTCAGAAACAACTCAACACTTGCAAACCCAACTAGACTTAATCAACCAACAACTCCGACTGATCCAAGAAGGCAAGTATGAAGAAGCTGCAGAAGTAGAGCAAAGAGTTGATAAAGATTCTATTCCTGATGAAGTCAAGGAGTCACTTGAGTCAGAACTTGACTTTAACATGTGCTCAGTCTTTTAATTTATAAGTCATAAATGCTGAGGAAGGGCATCAAAAGATTCACCTGCCAAGACATAAAA
>PR_CR_10_Liq_1_inCRDRAFT_1000030_pt1 | contig 70736 bp, 84 predicted proteins | sample PRCRCaboRojoPR_3_FD_10241 | JGI IMG/M metagenome (IMG submission 10241) | reverse complement strand
CCTCCCCCTCCTCCCCCTCCTCCTCCTCCTGCTCCTGCCCCTCCTCCGCCTCCTTACCCTACGTTTGCTGATGCCCCTAGTTCTTCTCCTCCATCAGGTGGAAGTTGTTTAGAAGCAAATACACTTGTTTACGAAAAAACCAAAGGTCCTATCATTGTGGCTTTATTGGAGCCAGGGGACATTATTCTCTCCTATACAGAAGATGGAATGATTGATGAGAGGGAGCCTCACTGGCCCATGTGGAAAGGTGAAGGAAATGGAAACGAAAATTGGTCAACAGTAAGAGTTGCAAAAGAAGGTTTTTACAAGATGTATTACGAATTTAATGATGACCTAAAAATCACGAAACACCATAAGCTTCTAGTAAGACGGCAAGGTGAATCCTCTTGGTCTTGGGTTGATAGTTCAAGAGTTAATGAAGGTGATGATTTCTTAGGAAAAAATAATGAACCAATACGGGTACAGAAAAAGAAAGTTGTTACTGGTTTGGTTAGGACTATAACAGTTGACGTAGAGGAAGCAGATACGTATTATGCTGGTAACACTCCTGTGGTTATACATAATGTTGATGTAAGTTTAAATTTAAAATAAAATATGAAAGAAAGGAAATGATGCCAGAAATAGATTTTTTGAGTTGGAATTACAAAGACGTAATACAAAACGAAAAACAAAAAATGTCTTCGAGAGTAGTTTTAAATACAAGTAATAAAAAAGGAATTCATTTACATCAATTAAAAATTGAGCTTAATAACCCTTTAGATTTTTATGATGTTAAAATAGAAAGGTTAATCAAAAACAAAAATTATGTTGAGGATAAAAACATACAATTTTATTTATCTGGATTAGAAAAAAATTGGCTTCATTTAAAAGACATAATTTTAGTTAAAGATTTTTCTTTATCAATTTCTTTGCGAAACCAAAAATTTTTTATGGGTTTTTCTTTGTCTGAGTTGAATTCAGAAATTCAAATGTGGGATGACGAAGGCCATTTGTTTATTCCAAAGTTTGATTTTATGTTGGACTCTAGAAAGGAATATAATATATAAATGAGTAAAATAAATCTTGATAGAATTAAGCCAGACAAAAATATTAAAGATGATTTAGAAGTCCCAGATAAAAAAATTTATTTATTAACTAATCATGATAAATATTTTGATGATTATAAGGATTTTTTAGAAATTCCTGGCAAAAAAAGAAAATGGTTTACAAACCATGCTTATTTTTGTTTACCTCTTTCTATGGGTAATCAACATGGTTTCATAATTAAATCTATGCATGATGTTTTGCTTCGTTGGCAAGGTAGAGATTCTCAAGGTAGTCTTTCTGTTTTTACAGATTCAATTTGGGAAGAATCACCTCAAACATTTGACTCTCATTTTGGTTCTGGAATTGTTACTGTACAAATGCATTTTACGTTGAGGACACCAAAAGGTGTTAATTTGATGGTTAAGGAGCCACCTAATTTTATTCTTGATGGTTTAACTGTGTTAAATGCTGTGGTTGAAACGGACCAGTTAAGAAGAGATTTTACGTATAACATTAAAGTTTCTGAACCTAATAAAGATATTTTTATTCCGAAAGGAACTCCTCTGGCTTCAATTATTCCTTACCCAAGATTTTTTCATGATGATTTTGAGGTTGAAGTTTTAAAGGATAAAAACAAATTAAAAACTTTTCGAGATACTTTAAATTATTTTAATCAAGAAAGAGCTATTGAATATAAGCAATCAGGAAAACCTAGTTTACGGTATATGAATGGTGAAGATATTTTTGGTAATGAGTTTTTTGAGCACCAAAAATCTTTAGATGGTGGACGTTGGTGGAAAAAGAAACATGAAAAAAAATCGTGAGAAGCAAGAAAAATACACAAAAAATTTTGCCGAACAAAATAAAGGAAAAATAACAATTCATTTATTGAATGATTACGATGAGGATTTACTTCCTGTTAAAGCAGGAAAATCTAGGGATTGGTGGGATGACCAAGATATTGATGATAAAACGTATGACCATGCAAAATTTTGTTTGCCTATGACTATGGCTACTAGTGCAGGGTTTTATATTTTGTCTCCTGCTACGTTTGATGTTATTTGGGATGGGGATAATAGGCACGATGCTATTATTGAAACTCATGATGATGCAGCAAGTCATGCAATTATTGATTCTCATTCAACTCGTGGTGGTTTCACAGTTCAATCTAGATTTATTCCTAGGACTGAAAATGAAGGGGAGTTTGTTTACGTGAAGGGTTTACCTAATCAATATAGGAAACCTTATTATCTTTTGGAAGGTATGATTGAGACTTGGTGGAACCCATCTACTTTTGGTCTTGTTTTTATGTTGAATCAACCAGGTGAATTTACTATTGTTAAAGGTGAGCCTATTGCTCAAATGATGCTTTTGAATTCTTACACTTTAAATGCTGATTTGGAAGTTAGTAAAGAAGAGGTTCCTTACCAAAAAGAGTTTTTAGAAAAACGTAATTCTCCTGACGTTGTTAGGTTTAGAGGTAAAGAGTTGGATTATATGAAGGGTAAGTTTCCTGATGGAAAAGAAGTTTTCCCTCATTTTAAACGTTGGTATAATAAAGTAAAAAAATGATTTTTTGGATATGATATGAGTACAGATATTAGGATAATAATAGATAAATTTTCTAATAGGTCTCTTAATTTTTTTAATGTATTAAAAGAATTTGATGAAAGATTATTAGAATACATTGAGTATTATGATATTGAAAATGATTATTATGAAACTATCCATAAAAAAATAAAAAAAGATGATGAATTTAAATTTCTTTATGAATCTTTTGGTTTTGATTTTGCTAGAGTTGTTTTACCTGCGTTGGCTATTAATAATGAAGAAATTTATATACATACGAATTCCATAGCTTCTCGTCTTTTATCTTTAGGATTTAATATTCCGAAAGATTTAGGTTCTTATGTTTACGAGGATAGGAAATCAAGTAAAGGAAAAGTTGCTTTTTTGGTACCTCATAGGGATAGGTATTATGTAACTCCAGAAACCATAAATAAAATAAAAAAATTTTTGATTAAGCACCAAAGTGACTTGGAATATAATATTTTTATTTTGAATCAAGAGGACAATAATTTGTTTAATCGTGGCCAGTTATTGAATGCAGGAATTAATTTATTGGATGATTCTTATTCACATTTTGTTCCTCATGATGCAGATATTTTTCCTGTTTTAGCTGATTTTAAAAAACCAAATAAAACTTTATTTAGAGTAACTGATAAGAATTGGAGTTTGTCAGTTGTTTTAACTGAAGACGCAAAAAAAGTTAATGGTTTTCCTAATAATTACTGGGGTTGGGGTTATGAAGATAATGAGTTCGAGAATAGATTTTGGTTTTTAGAAATACCGTATGAATATAGAGATTTTCTTTATGATGAAGTTTCTCATGAAAAAGCAAATAATAATACTATTCATTTAAATAACAGAAATAATTTCTTTAATTATGCTTTGTTGAATGATGAAAATAAAATTAGTTACATTAATAATAATGGTTTATTTTCTTGTCCTTCGGAAGTTTTAAGTAAAGAGCTGATTGAGGAAAACGTTTATTTTGTTAGAATAAAAACGAATGATTATTTGTGGTGGAACCAAGAGAATGGATTGTCGTCGTTGGCAGAATAAACATTTTGAAATGGAAAACCAGTGTAAAAAGACTCGCTATATTTTTTGTATACAATGTAATTAAAAACAGCCATGTCGACACATAAAATAATAGGATTTTTCCCCTCAAAAAAACTTTTTGTGGGATTAATTCTAATAATTTCGTTTTTTATATCTTCTATGAAACCACGAATTACTTTTTTATGCCCTCCAAATAAACCGCAGTTTAACGTTATTTTTTCTTTGAAAAAACCTATTTCTTCTTCTGGATAAGCTATATTAAGCATTCTCAGCATAAATTCGTTATCTTTTAATTTTGGGCTATCGTAGGAAACTGGCCAACCTGAAACTACTCCATACTCTCTTTGGACAAACAAAACATCTTCAATTTTTTTTCTTTTTAAGGTTTTAAAAACTTTTTTGTAATTAAGAGATAAAAGTTCTTCTTCTGAAAAATTAATTATTTTTACGTCTCTTGCATCTGTGAAAAAAAAGAAATCAAACTTATTATGTGAATCCATAAACTTTGGGTACAACAGAAATCTTAAATCATGTGGAGATAATTTTGGTAACTGAGAAATTTCTTTTGATACATCAATAAAATTTATGTTATTGATACTCAATTCCTTAATTGTTTCTTTTTGCAGACCATTATGAAAAATAAATGCTTGGTAATTAACGTCATTTTTAAATTTTAAAAAACTTTTTACCCAGCCCCCTAAATAAGTTTTTTCCTCTTCCGGGCTCCAAGTTTTTTTATATTGTGAATCATACATATTCACAAAAAAACTAGTTACAAAAGCATATTTATATTTCATTAAAACTCCTATTTGTGGTGAAACCAAGAAAAGGGATTTTTATCGTTGGCCCAGTAAACATTTTGTAGAGGAAAACCACTATAAAAGTTATGTTTAAATTTTTCGTAGACAATTTTATTTAAGAGCGCCATGTCAATACAGTAAGTATATGTTTTTTTATTTTCAAAATATTTTTTTGTTGGATTTATTTCAAAAAATTCTTTTTCGAAATAATTTAGAAACTCTAACAGCACGCTCCTGTGCCCACCAATAATTCCACAATTTAATGTTTTTTCGTTTTGGCAAATGTCGAACTCATTATGGTAATAAGTGTGGTTTGCCATGGTTTGTATCCAGTCGTTATCACGGTTTTTGTCTGAATCTAAAATTATTTTGTAATCCCATTTTATTCCAGATTCTTCGTTTACGAAAAGAATGTTCTGTAAATTAAACTCATTATTTTTTTCTTTTTCGGTTTTTTCAAAATTAATTATTTCTTTTTCGCTAAAATTTTGAATTGTTACATCTCTACCATCAGTGAAAAAAAAGAAATCTATGTTTGGATGTTCAAGAATTACTTTTTTATAGAGTAGAAACCTAAAGTCATAAATGCTGTATTCTTCATATTTTTTTATGGCTTCTGAATAATTTAAAGTTTTTATTTGTGGCCAAGGTAAATATTCTGTATTAGTTATAATTCCACCAATATAGTTACCTTTTTTTTCTTTCGTTAAATTTTGGAAACTTAAAACCCAATTTTCAACATAATTAAATTGCGTTTTTGAAATTGATTTTTTGTGATGTTCATCATATATATTTGTTATAAATGTAGTGAATATTCCATACGTCATTTTTTTATATTAACAATAAATTTTTTTTAAAGCAAACAAAACACACTTTTATTTTTAAAATTGTTTGTAGTTTTTTTCTTTATTGATTATAATTTTTTTATGGGAAAAAATAGCAAGTGTGTAATGTATAGTATTTATATTGATGGAAGTGAAAGTAATAATTTTGATGGTGAGGATTCATACTTACGTTATTATGCCGCTTTATATTACAGCTTAAAGACATTAATGCAAGTGAAAAGCGATGATGTTGATGTTGTTGTTTTTTATTCAAGTAAAAATTTTGATTTTAAAAACTATAATTACTTAAATAAATTTAATTTGTTTAAGGATTTTCCATCAGTTCATTTCATTCAGTTTAATTACCCTAGTTATGTAAATAATGTTTATTTGCATAAGTGGTTAGCTCTTGAAAAAATATCTAATGAGTTTGATTATGAGAAAATATTATATGTTGATAATGATGTATTTTTCTTGTTGAATTTTGATGAAGTATTTCATAAGTACAAAAATGTGAATGCTATTTATGGTCTTTTTGAAGGTCATGTAGAGCATACAGAAAAACTTTTGGGTAGGCCGGGTATGTCTAGTGGTCAGTTTTTCTTTCATAAAAATGCTTTACAAAAGATAGATAATTTATTTTCAAAAGTTTTGACTGCTTATGATTTTTTAGTTAGAAAAAATAAATATTTTTTTGGTGAAGATAAACCTCGACACAATTTTATTTTTAATTTATTGGAGCAGTATGCTGGCTCTAAAGTATTTTTTGATGAAGGTACTGAATTGCTTAGTTTTAGTAATAGAGATATTTCTTATGGAAAAGAAAAGTCTTTTCGAGTAAAAATTTATGGGCAAGAAACATCTATCGTTAAGTCTCAATCAAAAATGATTCATGTTGTTTCTGGAAACTTGTTTTTTGTTTTGCCTTCAGAATTACGTAATTATCATTTACAAAAACTTTATGATAGGTATATTGATTCAGAAAATAATGTAGTTAAAAGTGATTTAAGTGAGAATCAAAAAATGTTTTTTAATGAAAACATTGGTGCTTCGCATTACTATAGCTTTACTTATCAAAATGAAAAAATTAAAATGGTGAAATATGTTTAACTTAAATCAAGTAGGTAAATTAATTTCTGAATCGGCTTTGGAAATGGGTGGCTCTCATATTGCTTGGCATAAAGCTGATTTTTGTCCTTACGTCCGTGATGACGGCACACCTTGTTATGATGAAAAAAGAGGTTCTGCTTGGATAGAGTGCCCTGTTTGTGGTGGAACTGGAAATATTTATCAATCCCCTAGATACATTAAAGGTATTTATACGGATAATAGTAATCGTTTTTTACCTGATGGTACTGGTGGTTACATGAGGGGTGAAAAAAGTTTGTCTTTACCTCCCTCTTTAGATATTCGTTTGTTGAAACCCAGAGGCAGTGATGATTCTAGAAGAATTTTACGAGATAAATTTGAGATTTTAAGTAACGAATGTAACCCTGATGGAAGTCGAAAGGTTTTGGATATTGTTTATTTAGCTGAAGACCCCATTAAACCCACCGTTAATTCTGGTACGATTTATCAGACTGTTCTTGTTCAGAGCAATTATTAAAAATGAAGTATTTGGTTTTACGTCAAAAAGATGAGAGAAGTAGTGATTTATGTAGTCGTATTGAGAGGTTAGCTTCTTCTCGTGGTGGTTTAGAATTTCCTTTTCGTATTGATGGTTATAAGTATGATGAGGAAGTTGCTTTACGTAATGTTGCTGAAAAAAACCATAGTTACCATACGGGTTTGTTTCATGAAAATTGCAGGTGTCATTTAATTCCTGTTGCAGAAACAAATTCTGTTTCGATGGATTCTTTTGATGATATTGATACTCAGTATATGCTTCATGGTTCATCTAGATACACTGGTATGGTTGATTTTGCTGAAGAGTTTGATGTTGATACTAATGATAGTATGTATGAGTTGCTTTCTAGTTTTTATAGCAACATTTAATTTTTCATGACGTTGTAGTATTATAAAATTGATATTTATGACTACAGGTAATGCGTTATATACAATTGATAGTAGAAACCCTAAAGATATTATTCTTAGGGGTTTGCAAAATAAGATTGATGAGCAAGGTGAACTTCGTGTAGGTTTTGATTTAACTACGGATTACCCTTCTAAAGAAACGTTTGAGCATGATTTAGAGGAGCACCGTCGTTATAAACGCCGCATTGTTGTTCGTAAAATGAATAATGTTATGCATAATGTTGGTGTTGGTAAACTTGTAGGCGGGTATTATGATACTGATAATTTAAAGTATTCGGATTATCACGGTTGGGTTGACCAATACATGATGGAAGTTTCTATTTGGTCTCCGGATTCTTCGGATAGAGATAATATAGTGGAATTAATCAAGTTGTGGATGTTAGAATTAGAGCAAGAAATTCAGGCTGGATACCTAAAACTGCCTTTTTTCGAATCTCAAGATATGTTTTCAGTTAAATTCATTAGAGCTTATGAGGATGCTAATTACAATTTAATTCAGAATGGCCCAATGTATATTGGTTCATTGATTTATGAATGTTTGGTTCCTTTTTTCCATAAAAGTAAAGATGATTTGATTGAATATAAGTATAGTGTTACGGGAAGAGTAGTAGAATTTACTAGGTTAAACACAGAAGACACTGAAGAGTGATTTTTTACGGAGGATTCAATGATAAATTTTGGCGGCTATTTGATTAAGCAGTTTGGTTCTTACATTAGAACTGACCTTACAGCTTTAACTGATGTTAATGGTGTAGCAAGTGGCGTTATTGGAATGGTCGGTTTGGCCGAAAAGGGGCCAGTGAATGAACCAATAGAAATTAGCAATTACACTCAACTAGTTGAAACGTTTGGGGATGGACCTTTGGTCCGCCATGGACTTGCAGCTTATGTTGGTGGTGCGAATAGGATTATTGCTGTAAGGATTGGTAGTGCTGAATCTGCTTCCTTAACAGCCATCACAGCAACTGAAGGTGGAGTAACAAGTGATAAAGATTACACTTGGATGACAAAAGAAAAAGGAACAATTGGTAACAATGTTTCCATTTCAGTGACTGATGATAATGATGAATACAGAATAACTATTAAGTATGTTGATAGTCGGGGTAATGAAAGCAGAGAAGTTTTTGTTTTCCCAGATACAGTTCCTAATCCAGTTTATACGGTAGGTGGAGAGACCAGATACCGTTACTATGATGCTAACACTGATGATTACTACATTCTTAGGGATAGGAACACAGGTGTTGTTAGGGAATTACCTGTAAGTTGGGATTTCGGTAATGTCGATAAAGAAGATTTTATTGATACTGTAAACCAACTTAAATCCACAGATGAAGATTTAATTGGGCCATTTTCTTTCGGTGGTGTAGGTACAGAAAATGCTTACCCACTAGCCATTATTGCTTCTGTGGTTAACAACGGAGGTTTTGGCCAAGCTCCTTCAGAGTTAGTTACGTTAAATGATGTTGACCCAGCAATCGAAGACTTCATTTTTATTAATGACCCTGACTCCTATGATTCTTCAGAAGCCACAACAGATGTTCTTGTTGCTCACCCATTCATTAACCTTACTGGTGGTTATAATGGTGATGACGGAACCAACTACTATGGCATTTTTGATGAAGCTTCTGGAACCTGGGATTACGATACAACATTTGACCGTGCCGGTGCAGAATTTGAAAATGTAATTCAAGATTCTTGGGGTGTTGGTTTAGGTGTTCTTGAAGGCGAAGATGTAAATTTTGTTCAGCCAGCTTACTTGTTTAATTTAAAACTGGGCTCCAATACAAGAGAGTGGGATAACCGCTATAACTTCTTTACTAGCGTAGCTCAGTTAATTGTTGCTCATGTGAATACAATGTCTAATATTCCTAACAGAGCGTTTAGAACTTCTGTTTTAGGTACACCATACTACAAAATTGGAACTACAGAAAATGGCACTGCGCAAGATTTTCTTGATGCCACAGCTAACATTTCTGGAGTTATTAATAATGACAGGATTCAGTTATGGGTTGGTGGGTTTAAGAGTAATGCTTTCAGTAACTCCATTGAAGAATACGGAGCTGATATGCTAGCTTCATTTGGTGTAGGTGCTCATGCAGCAAGGGAAGTTTCTGTGTCTCTTACTTTCGCAAGAATTTCAGGTATCTTCACTCATGGCTTGGAATTTAATTTTACTAACGCACAGAAAGATGACTTGTACACCAGAAGGCACGCTTTCATTATGAAGCGACGCAATTCTGCTGGAGCAACTGAATTTATAGCCGCACATAACTATACTAGCTTTACAGGTTCTCCAAGTAGAGGACTGCAACTTTTCATCACTAGAAGAATTGTTGACTACATGAACACTTTTGTTTATAAAAACCTTGAAGAGAACTTTATTGGTAGAAAATCTCTTGGGAATGAAACTGCGGACAGAATCAATAACTTTGTTGTTTCTCTCCTAAATAGGCTTGTAAGAGATGAAGTTCTTGTTGACTACACTAATGTTTCTGTTGCTCCAGATGAGAATGACCCAACAATTTATTACGTCACATATGATTTCCAACCAGTAACAGAGATTGACTTTATCCCAGTTACAAACCGTCTACTTTATAACTTAGCGTAACGCGAGGTTTTTACTTAAAATCCCCTCTTTCTTATACTTTAAGGAGGGGATTTTATTTGATAATGATATTTAAATTTGCTAAACTTTTAATAAGTTTGCACACGAGGAGATTTCTATGGCAGTAAGACTTAGTACGCTCGCTGAAATTAAAGCGTTTTCTCTGTCTGGATACTTAAAAGTACAAGAAGGACTTAACTCTGTTGATGATATTTTAGATGCTGTTGATGATTTTTCTCAGCTTTTAGATGGAACAAGTGGGGATTTAGAAGGAGTTATTTCTGCTATTAACCCATTCAAAACAGTAGGACTAGCTAGGTCAGTTAGAATCACGGAAGATTTCGGTACTACAAACCAGTACGCTATTGGTGCACCTACTAGGCCTCGTATTGTCCCTAATAATTACCAGGTTAATGCTTCTATTGAACGTATTCAGTTAGACACAAAAGATTTATATGACTACTTTTCTAGCCCTGAGTATTGGTACTCAAATGATGTACAAAGTAAAATTGGTGTTGATGATTACAAGTTTTATTCTTACTTTTTCATTAATGATAAAGAAAAAGGTTTGGAATTCCCTGAAGTTTATGCATTAATGCCTAGGACATCAAGTAAAGCAATTAATTCCGGCAGTGTAATGATTGCTCATAATGTTGAAATGGTTGGCTTTAAGTATTCTTATGATGATATCCTTAGAAACATTCAGGACTTTGTACAAGACTTAATACCATCTTTTCCAGGCCGTTAATTAGGAGTTAATTCATGAGAACATCACATTTTGCAAGTATTCAAGTTGTTGTCCCAGAACATTCTTATGATGGAGGAGATGATTATTCTTCCCTTTTAAAAACAGTAGGGATGGCACAAAGTGTAAACATTGATGATAATTTCGGTTCTGCATCCGAGAGTGTAATTGGTACACCGTTACCAGTTTTAGCTCCTGGTTATCAAGCAACAAATATTCGTATGGAAAAAGCTACTATTGATGGTAATGATTTCCGTAATTTAGGTGCTTTTAATCCACTTTGGGCTCATGTTGGGGATACATATGCAAACCCAGTTAATATTGGTGAGTTTGGAGCTGAATTAGGTTTAGAGGATACTGCAACGGGTGGCGGAAATAGTGAAATGTATCCATTCATGTTTATTTTATCTATTCGGAATAAAGTATCTGATAGTTACATTAAATCTAATATTGATATTGAGGATGAACCTGTTGCTCCGGATTCAGAAACTCCAGCTAGAACAAATCCTTTTGGTGTTTATGTTTGCATTCTTAATAGTGCTAGCCTTCGTTTAACTTCACAAAATGTTATTATTATGGACCAAGTTAATGCTATTGGTCGTCCACTCTCGGGTGGTTGGCTTAATGATACACTTAAGAAGGTTTACGCCTCTGAAACAAATGGCATGCTTGATGTTGTTAATTCGGTACTGTTTGGTTATAGAGGATAAAATCTCTCTTCATGTAGTGTTTTTAAGGCCCGATTTTTCGGGCCTTAATTATTGATTTTAATACGTAATTATGGTCTAATGATAAATAAACTGTTTTAAAGAGAGGAAGTAAACATGTCTGACATTAATGAAAATAATGTAAACCCACAAGAAAACGATGAGTTTTTTGCTAATGAAAGTGAAATAGCTGATTTAGAAGAAAATTTCATGCAGGTTTTAACTAATGACCCAAGCGACCCAATTCCTTTGGAAGGTTATGATGTAGCTATTGTACTTCAACGCCCTTCTTTTAGAGATAAATATAAATTTAGGGCTTGGTCTTCTAAAAAGCTAAAGGAGTTTGGTTTTTCTGACGCCGAAGAAGAAGACCCAGAATTAGCGTACTTTATTCGCTCTTGGGGAGCAGTAAATAGTCATGTTGTTTCTTTATTTTACAAGGATGAAGCGAATGGTTCTGTAAAAATTAATGGAGAAACTTTTTCTGAGTACGTTTATAAACCCGAAGAAGATTTGGATTACACTTCTGTTTTTGAAAAGTACGCCATTGAAGAAATTTATAATAAAGGTAAATCTGAAGATATGTTTATTGCAGCGGGAATTATTGCTTACACTCAATGGATGGAAAAATTCCAATTTACGGGGGATGATATAAAAAACTCTTAAAAACCTACAGATGGAAGAACATTATTGACGCTTGGAGAAATACAAAGGTTGATTCTGTAGGTCAAAAAGTAAGTGCTGATTTTTTGATTCCTTATTCTCCACCTATTTCAGAGTGGACAGATGAACATTATAATATTTATAGTTTAGTTGAGTTGGTTCTAGGTAATCGGGAAGAAATTAGTGAGGCTGATAGAGAAGATATGCAGTTCGCTGAAAATATTGAGAATCTCATTGATGAAGGTGACCCGAATTGGCTTGAAAAAGTTGAAGAATACATGAATTCTGGTTATGACTTAGATTCTTTACCTTTAGATAAACTTTATGATGATATTGATAAAGAGCAAAAAGCTCGGGGAAAATAATGTAGATGGTTGATGATAATGGAAATCCTATAGATGGAAGCCAAAACTTATCTTCTGGTAGAACAGTTTTTGGTACAGAAGGTTCAAGAGCTTTTTCTGCGGATTTAAGGGAAGTTGTTCGTCAAATTATTAGGGAAACAAATACGAATGTTTCTCGAGAAATTTCTAATGAGCAAATTAGAGAAATTGTCAACGACCCAACAACACAAAGAAGTATGGCTGCACAATTTAATAGAGCAAGGCGCTCTATTGAATCTATGCCTGCTGAGAGTAAAGAAGCTATTCAAGCTATTCAGGAGTTTAACCAAAGGGCAGAGTCTTTATTACCGTTTTTAAGGAATCCTGAAGAATCAGGAAATATTTTTTCTTCTTCAAGGGAAGCAAGGGATTGGCTTGCCTCTTCGATGGAGTCAGAACCTATTGCAGGTAGGTCTTTTAGGGATACAGGTAGTAGCTCTGAACAGACCGATGCTCTTTTGAGGTATTTGAGGGCTGAAAGAAGGATGGGTTCTGAATCTGTTCCGGATGAGTTTTTGGATGAAGCTCGTCAACGTTTACAAGAAGCTCAGGAGGAAGCTGCTAGGCAAAGACCTGCAATAGCGAGCGCTAGTTCTGCTGAGGAGTACCAAGCAGCTGTTGCTGCTTTTGATAAAGCTTCAAATCAAGCTAGTGGGCTTGAAAACGTAATTGAGTATTGGATGGGTAAACAAGGTGACTCATTAAATAATGTTATGAGTTTTGTTAGTAATGTTTTGAGCACTTTGGCGGTAGGACAGTTAGCTGTTCAATTCCAAATGCAAGACCCTTTCCAGTATAGGACTGCTCCTGCGTTACAAACGATGGGTAATGTTGGTGAAGGCGGGGCCATGCTTAGTCAAGCTATTATGCAGGAAGCTCAGTATGACTTGCGTAATAATGTTACAGCAGCCAATTTAGGTATGGGAGCTTTTGCTGGTGGTTCAGCTCTTCTTGGGCGTTCCATGTCAGGAGGTCGTGGTTTATCTGGAACAATAAGTACTCGTGGTGGTAGGGCTGGTTTAGCCCTTACTGGGTTAGGTGCTGCAGCAGCTTATGCTGGTTTTAGTGGTAGTGCAAGTGATATGTTCCAAGAGTTGGGAATTGCAGAAAGCGAAGAAGATATTATTGGTGTTCAATTAGCTAGACAAATTATGGATGCTAATAGATTGTCGGATTATTATACGTCTTCAAGAGCTGGACTTTTACAAGCAGGAGCTGGACCTAATTTAGGTTTCACTGAAGGCGGAGGAAATCAATATCTTCAAAATTTGGTTGAGTCTACTGACCCATTAACTGGAGCAAGCCTTATTGAAATGGGCATTGATGATTTAGAAGCAGGTAGGAGGCTTTCCTCTGCAGCTATGCAGTTGCGTGGCCGTGGAGAATCTTTAAATAGAGCTGTTCAATTAACAGGTGCGTTAGAAACTACGTATGGAGTTTCCCCTGAACAAACTTTAGGTAATTTAGCTTCAATACAAAGAGCTGGTTTTGAGCCAGGCGAAGAAACTAGAGGTGCTTTTTTTACTTCTATGGGTGCAGTAGCTGAACCTGATGGAGGGATTTCTACATTCGCTATGAATGTATTAGTTCCAGCCTTAAATCAGGTTCTTGAAAGCACTGCCATACAAAACTCTGCCCGTTCAACCGAAGAATTGCAGAGAGAAGTTTATGGTTTTAGGCAAACTTTGGCTGGTGCTGGTGAAGATAGGTTAGGAGAATTAATTTCTGCTAGCCCGGAAGCGTACAACCGGATTTTTTCTAACCTTCAACAAAATATTAAGCAAAGTGCTAGAAATCCAGCATCTTTGGCTTTTTATCGTTCTTTAGGTTTAAGTTATGAAGAAATTTATAGTGGTAGTCCTCAAGCTGGTTTAGAAGTACTTAATGTTTTTCGTAACTTTTTGCAAAATCGTGGGTTTGATATGAGTGATACGGAGGCATTATACCCGTACGCAGAAATGATTGGGCAAACTGGTTTAACTTTAAGTAATCCACTTGATATTGTTCAATTACTTCAAAGGCCTGGAGATTTGACTTTAGCTGATGTTGAACAAGCGCAAGCGGAAGCTGAAGAGTCGGCATCTTCTCGTTATGGAGATTTACCGCAAGATTTGCAAACTCTTTTAGAGTCTATGGCTACACAAACAAAAACAATTAATGAAGCTATGTTAGGTGCAACTGAAGACATTTTAGAAATGCAGGGTGAAGTGCAAGACTTTTTAACTAGTGATAGATTAGACGTTATGATGGAGGAGGGTAAAGATACAGTTATTGAGGAGTTCCGTAAGGCAATTTCTTTTGAAGAAAACTCTTTTAGTGCAGAAACTGTGAATGCACGAACAGAAGCATTATTGCCTCAAAATTCACCAAGTGAAGACGTTAATACTGCAACTAATTTTTATATGCAAATTGCAAATCGGGTGGGTGATTTAAATGCAAATGCAATTCGAGGTACTGAGAGTGATATGAGGGTTCCTAGTTTACCAGTGATGATGAACTCAAATTCAGAAAATTCACTTTTTTCAAGGGAATTTGCTGAAAGAGTAGCAGAAGGAGATGTTTCTTTTAATGTTAATCGAAATGCTGAAGAAGCTAGCATTAGGGAAAGCGCCGCTGGTGAAATAATTATTACTGCACCTAATCAACGTGAAGCTTTAGATTTCTTGATATCTAATTACGAGAATATTCTTCCATAATGAATATTAAAGAAGCTTTAATTTGGATGTCATCAAAAGGTGTTGAAATAACACCCAATGTTTTTGATGTTTTTTCTTTTTCGGAAGAAGATGGAAAAGAATTAAAAAACAAAATTAATCAATCTTATCAAAAATATACTACTGAAACACCTAGTGAATCTTCTATTTCTAGTCTTGATAGAACTTTGGAAAGAAACTCACGAGTACTTGCTCGTTCCACTTTTTTAAGTGGCTCAACTTATTTAGGTTTACTTGATTTACAGGATAGGTTTCGCTTTGAAAGAATTCCTGCTTTGCAGGCAGCTGCTCAAACAGGAAGTCAATTTACCTCTGCTGTAGCTCAAGGAATTCAAGCACAGGAGGAATACGTTTTAAACTTAACAAGTAATATTTCACAAGGTATTACAGGTGGAATATTAGCTTCTAATTTAGCGTTATCCACAATTGGTGCTGTGCGTAGTGCTCAAAGAAGTGCAGCTTATGCTAATGAAGTAAAAAATGTTACTAGTACTTTAAGGTCAATTAGAAGAGGATTAAGAGTTGGTAGACTTGCTAGACTTAATCCTATTGCTTTAGTGTTTGGTATAGCAGCGGAGGGAGCTTTAAGTTATTTTATTAATAGGCTTGTTGAACCTACAGTTAGGTTTTTTAAACGAGACCAAATTGATGAAATAATGGAAACCAGTTTACTTTCTTCCATTATTGATGCTGGCTCCGTAGGGGATTATTACCGCGCTACTAGGTTTATTCCTAATTATAATTTTGAAGATTTACGAAACCTTCAACAAAGAACTTCTATGTATGGAGCTAGACTTCCTGATTTATACAGCGCTTTGGAAGTTGTAAGTAAAGAAATAAATATTTCAGAAAATTATGTTAATGATTACGCTTCTCAAATACTTAACACAGCTAACTTTTTTGGAGTTAATCAAGAATCCATTTCAAGAAGTTTTATTAATTTAGCTAGAATTGGTGCAGGAGAGCCTGATACTAGAGAATTGCAGCCTGTGGCTAGGGAATTTGAAAGGTTTTTTCTTGCTGTTGGGCAAGCAGTTAATCCCGCGATTTCTAAGTTAGAGTTAGTGAATCAATTAAGTGATTTTGCGTATAGTTACGCGTTTAATCAAAAACTTGTGACTGATTTAAGTGGTTTAGCTCAAATACAAGATTTTATTTCTAGAACTGAGTTAGGAGAATTACAAACTACTCAAACAACACAGAATTTAATTGTTGGTTTAGATGATGTTTTGAGGGGATATGCTAATTTTACTAATAGTCAAGCTACTGTTTTTGGTCAATCTGCTAATATTAGTAGGGCGGAAGCTTCTCAAGGTCTTACAAGTAACCCAGAAATTTTGACTAAGATATTATCTTATTTGCAAACTCGTTTTGATATAAGTTCTGAAATTTCAGATGATAAATTTGGTCAAGTAATGTTTTATTTAACTAATCCTAGTCGTGGTTTAGGTATGTCAAATGCAGGTGCTCAATCTGTCCTGGTATTACTTAGGGAGTATGTTAAAGGTAAAAGAATTAAAGAAATTCAAGTAAAAGAAGCTTTTAATATTCCTTATGTTGATGAGCAAGGACGTTTGCAAAATGTAACTCCTTTGGATGGTGATGGAGTTATTTCTTATAATGAAAGACAGTTTTTGGATGTAATGTCAAAACCTTTAGAAGTTTTGTCGAGTGTTGCTGATGATAATTTCCGTCTTCTATCCGAAAATATGGAGCATTTTGAGACAGTTTTAGAAATTACTTTGGAAACTCAACAAGCTTTTGTTGAGAAAACAATGAGTGTTTTAGGTAGTTTTTCGGATTTGGCTGAATTGGGTGTTGAAATTGTTAGAAAAATTTATGGGGGTAAAGAAAAGGTTACTTCTCCATCTACTCAAAATGTTGTTGGTGCCACAGATGTAATACTTCCAGATACACGTAATAGACGTAATTTACAACCAGAAATTTTTGTAGGTGGGAATCAAAAACAATTACCAGTTCCAACTCCTGAAATTGATGAATCTAATCAATATTTAATACCTACTCCAAATGTTTCGCCTATTGAAAGAAATAATCAATTGCCTCAAGGGACTCCAGAAGAAGCAACACAAAATATTTTAAGTGCTATTTATCAACAAGATGTAGCTAATAACTTCATAACTAATTATTTTAGGGAAGGACATCAAGGTTTTGATGCGGATTTAGGTCATGAAACTCCTTTGTATAGTCCCATAAGTGGTGTTGTTGTTGATGTTGGTAATAAATCTGATTTGGGTAATTTTATTCGTATTGAAGATTCTTTGGGAATGATTCATACTTTTGCGCATTTTTCGGACAAAAATAAGCCTGAATTGAATTATAGTGTTGGAGATAAAGTTAGTGCAGGAAGTTTATTAGGTTTGCAGGGTGCAACTGGTAAAGTATATTCAGTTAATCCAGGAAGACCTAACGCAGGTTCTCATTTACATTATGATGTTAGATTTAATAGAAACCCAAACTCAAGAATAAACCCAGTAGCTGCTTTCGAAGCTTTAGAATCTTATGAAGAGGCAACAGGGGATAATGTGATTGTTGATGATTATTATTCTGAGTCTGCATACTCTACAAGGGTTACTTTGGATTATTTAGGTGCTGATGCAGAAAAATTTGCTGAAAATTTTGTGGAAATGTATAATAATTATCGTAACCAGAATAGAAATAATTCGAGGTAACTTATATGGCTTTAGATGAAGGTTATACAGGTCCACCGTTAAGAACTATTAAAACAAAATTAAAACAATACCAACTTCAATGGAGACCTAATTTTCCTGATACGAGGTATGGTCCTGAAGGTGGTAGGATTTATGTTTTAGGCGAAAAGAAAAAGTATGTAGGACAAAACTTAGAAACTGCTTTTTTGCTTCCTGAAGAAAATGGACCTGATTTAGATACGTTTGACATTAATTCTATTATTGATGTTGCTACAAATTCTGTTTTAATATTGCCTTTTAATAATTCTGTCGCTCTTGCTCAAGAATACGTTCCACAAGTTAGTAATAAAATTGTTGAGTATGAAACTTTAGGTGGTGACAGCATATTAAATTTTGGTCAACGCATCAAAAAAATAGGTTTAAAAATTAAAATTATTAAGGCGGGAAGATTTTGGGAGACGTATGAAAAAGGTCTTCAAGCGATGGCTTACTTGTCAGCAAATCAAGGTCGTTATTATGGTTCTTTATATTTGTTAGGTTATGATATGTTTGCTGACGGAACTCAAAATTTTGTTGGTCGGTACCAGGTTTCGGTAAATTCTTTAAATTTTACTCAAAGGTCTTCCGAAACAACAACTTTGTCAGCGAATCTTGAAATGACTGTGGAACGTGATTTTGGGTATTTTTCTATTTATGGAAGGCGTCCTTGGGGAAGGTAATTTATGATTAGTGGAGCTTCTCAATTAAAACGTTACCAACTTCAATGGAGACCCAACCTTCCTTTTTCTCCCGGTGGAGATAATGGTGTTAGGTTATATATTTTTGGTGAAGGTAATGTCTATACCGGAACTGATTATGAAAATTTAAATATTCAGGGAGATTTAGAGCCAAACTCGCAAGCCATTGAAGGTATTATTGATGACCCAAACATTTTTACGTTATCTGACGTACTTAAATTAGCTCAAGATACAACTTTAATTTTACCTTTTAATACTGGTATTGCTTTAGCTCAAGAATACTCTCCTAAAATAGTAAATAGAGTTATAGAGCATGAGACTTTATCTGCAAATAAAATAACAACTTTTGGTCAAGGCATTAGAAAAATTGGTTTGAATATAAAAATTATTAAGGCTGGAAGAAATTGGGAAACATACTATAAAGGGTTAGAGGCATTATCTTATTTATCCGGAAAACGAGAAGAGTATTATGGTTCCTTATATTTATTAGGTTTTGATATGTTTGCTGATGGAACGCAAGCAATTGCTGGTAAGTACAAAGTAACAGTTAGTTCTTTAAATTTTTCGCAGAGGTCTTCTGAAAACACTGTAGTTAATGCAAACCTTGAAATGACCGTGCTTTATGATTATGGTAACTACCAAGCACAAAAACATAGGTATTGGGGCGCTTTATGAAGTTAGATGAAAACACAATAAAATATTCTTCTTTTGCTGTTATTGCTATTGAAAGTGTTTGGCCTAACCCTGAAGGTAATGAATCTCCTCCTGATTTTTTTGATTTTGACCTTTTAGGTGTTTCTGATGAAAATATAGTCAAAGGTGGTAATAAAAGAGAGACTTTTCAAACAGCTTCTTTTTCTAACACAAGACAGGATTACCAAAGCAGAAAAGGTTATTATAAATTACTTCCTTTAAATATTTTAAGGTTAGATACAAAAGCAACAGTAAGTGGCTCTCAATTTCAAGTTTCTTTTACTTTGGATGACTTAATTTTGGTTGCTGATAGTAACGCTGATTTTCTTGATGCTACTGGTTTACCTCTTAACCGTCAGGATTTAATTGATTTAGGCGATACAAAAAAACTACCCATCTTTTTTGGTGGTAATGATAAAGGGGATTGGGAATACGTTAGAGATGACCAGCTTGGTTTAACTCGCTATAAAATTAATGGTGCTTCATCAGCTTTTAATGTAGAAGATTTGGTTGAGCCTAACGACACTGTTTCTATCTGGTTTTATCATGACCCGTCAGATTTTTATTTGAAGGCCGAAACCCCACAAAACACAGAAGTTGTTGACGACATAAAAAATATTATTGGTTCTGGGGATAGAAGAGGTCAGTTTGTTGATGAAACGTCTAGTTTTAGTGAATACATTTTAAATGTTTTAGGGCTAGATGTTAAATTCTTAAGTGATAGAATTGATGCTGTTGTTGAAGGCCGGGAAGACGAAGTTGTGGAAGCGGATTTATCGTTGGATGATGTTGTTTCCGCAGTTGGAGATTTTGTTGATGAAGCTTTGGATGCTGTTGGTACTAAAAGCCAACTTGTTGAAAGATTTTCTCGTTTTTCTGACGGTTTTGGTATACCAAAAAGTTCAGTAGCATATCGTTACTTGTTATTTCCTTTTGCTTTTCCTAACTTAAGTTTTTCTGATGTTTCTGAAAATGCTGATATTGATTCTATTAGTGAAAACCCAAATGAAAATTTAGAAGAACCTTCCGAAGAAGTTGATTCTCCTGAGGATGAAGAATCATCTTCTAGTGGTGTTTTTTCAAATGAACAAAAAACTGAGGAATTAAGGCAAAAAATTAAAGGATTTATTAGGGAATCTTGGGATGGTGAACAATTCTCTCCTCCGGAAGAGTATTTTGACTTAATTAGCATTCCTGCATTTCGTTTTGTGACAAGTGAAAACGAGTTGGCAGTGGAAAATTTTGTTTTGGGTTTAAACCAATATAAAAATTTTATTGAATCAAAATTAACAGAGTATGTAGAGCAAAACAGGAGCGGTAGGACTTACTCTTTGGTTGACCAAAGGTTTTCTAATGGTAGGCAAGCTTTAATTAATGATTTTACTGGAGAGACACCTTATTTAATTTTAAAAGGGAAAATTGGTAGCATTTCTACCTCTGTTGGTCCAAGCACAGGTGCTCACACTGTAACTATTTCAGGTGAAGGTTATGAAAAAACTTTAAAGGAACAAGAAGTTTTCTATGAAGAAGCTTTTTTTCCAGATACATTTAATTTTTCTGGCTTAGAGTATAAATCATTATATATTAACATTCTTCCACCTAGAGCTATGATTGATGTTGTTAATCGTCATGCTTCTAAGGCTCTTGTTTTTAAAAAACCTGAGGATATTATTGAAGAAGAATCTCATGAAAGATTAACTTATTTAGCTCAAGAACTTGGGTTTTATTCAGCTGTTTTGCCTGGAACAGCTGCTAATAAAGGAAAGTTTTTTCAAAATAATGTTCTTGCTAGAGGAAATTTTATCATTAGTAAGTACATCCAAGATTTAAGTTTTGAAGATATTCGTGTTGCAAACCCTATTAATTTTATTGATACAACAAGAATCCAAGAGATGGTACGAGCTTTAAATAATTCTTACAGTGAAGAAGAAGTGCTATATAGAAACACACAGGAGTTACGTGGTGGTTCTTCTGTCTATCAAAATTTACGTATGCTTGGTGGAACAGAATTACTTTATGAAATGTTTGTTGATGAATTAGGTAGAATTCGTTATAGGTATTCTTTTGAAGCTTATGAAAGAACACCAAGGCCTATTATTACACCGATTATTCAAGATGATGATGTTTTAAATGGCGCTCGTTTTATGGTTGATGATTCAAATGTTGTTACTGCGGTTACTGTTCGGCCTGGTGATAGTGCAGTGAGTGAGTTTGGTCAAGAGATTCCTTATTTAGGTAGAGCTGTTTCGGAACGTGGTGAAGTTCCTATGGAAAAACTTGCTGTTGGAGATTTAGGTGAACAATTAAATGATTCACTTCGTGAAATTGTTGCTCCTGATATGTTCCGTTATGGTATTCAAAGCTTGGATATAGAAGATGTTTATACTTCTCCCGCTGATTCTTCTGAAATTAAAGCTCAACTATACATGAATTTTTTTGGTAAACCACTAAAACAGGCAAACATAACTATTCCTGCCGACCCTTCTTATCGTATTGGTAATACTGTTTTGGTTTCATTACAAAAAAATAAGCATCGTTCTCAAACAGTTGTTGAAACTCAAAAGTTTTTGAATTGGTTACGTTTTATTAGGACAAGGGAAGAATTAGTTAATTTATATATTGGTGTTGATGAAAGGTTAATTAGGAAAGAAACTTTCATTGCTACTTCTGGAGAGTACACACCTTTCTCAAATGGTGGTTTTGGTGGTAATCAGGAAGGAATTTCATCTAATCAAGGTTTGTATGAAGAGTTTAGAAGTAACCCTAAGTTATTTGTTTTAGACCAGTTCATTCGAACTTTTGAGTATTTGTTAAGTAAAAACATTAATTTAGTGACTCCTGAGTATTTTCCTACAAATTATTGGTTTTTTAATAGTGGTGGAAATGGTTTTGTTGGTTTGGATGGTAAAACAATTGATTCGGGAGACATTATTTCTTTATATGATGAAGTTTTAAATTTAGCTGTTAATGGACTTCAAAACCCCTTAAATCAGCAGGTTTCTTCTTCATCTGCGGACACTGCTGAAGTGATAGATAGATTAAACTCTTCGGAGGTTCAGGAATTATTGACGTTAGCAAATAATTCTAATGTTTATGGTGATTCGACTGTTGATTCTTCCTCTTTGAGTGGAGATATAAACTCAGAGAATTTTGATAGCGCAATTTCTACTTTAAATAAAGTTATTTCTCTTTTAACGAGCCCTGATTTTATTCCTCTTACAAGTGATGATGTTCAACCATTAACAGAGTTACGTACTTTAACTAGAAATGTTGTTTCTTCAAATGCAGCGGTTGCGGGTAGAGAAAGTTCATTAAATATAATACAGCAATCCATTTCTCAAAATCCTGGTATTTTGAGTGCGTTGAAATTTCAGGATTTTCGTGTGGCTTCCTACTATATTCAAGGTGTAAATCATAAATTTGAACATGGTAAAAATGCAGTAACTTCTTTGCAGTTAAATTATGGACAAGATAATTTAGTTCTTCTTGAACCCAAGAATAATTTGCCTGTCGGTTTTATTTCGTTAGAAAAAAATATGCGTCTCAATTATGAATCTGAATCCGATGATAAACTTTATTTAGATGGAAGAGAAGAGTCTGGTGAACAAAAAATGTATTGGAATCAGTGGCAAGAAAACAATAATTTTGAGCAAGGCTCGATTTTGTATAGAGCTCAAGAAATAAGAAATTCTTCAATATACATGTATGAATTAGGTGTTTTAGATAACCTTTCTGCTGTTGTTAATGAAGAACCTTCCCAAGATTCAACAAATAATCAAGATATTGATGTTTCTTACAACAGGTCTATTTTTGGTGAGTTTGAATTTGAAGAAGCAGAGGTTGATACTCGCGGTACAAGTAAGTATTTTTGGGAGTTGGCTGGACCAAAAATCTCTCAAAAAGAATCAGAATTGGGAAGGCCTTTAACAGATGAAGAAATAACTTCATTAGAGCAAAAATTTATAGCTGAAAGAATCTCTAATTTAAATCTTTTAACTTTTAATGAAGTTTTACAGAGTGACCAAGATTTAGTTGAATCTATTTTGGCAACAATTGAGGATAGCGAATAGGTGAATTATGGAATCACTAAAAAAAGCTAAATTTAGTAAAACAAGAACAAAATTCCCATTTTATGTAACGTGGGTAGACCAGAATTCAACCATTGATGATGACCAACAAACTCCTACTGTGGGGAATGTTTCTCCTCAATCAGGAAGGAACTTACATTTGTTTGGTTTTAAAATGAATCGTAGGGAGGGAGGTAATATTTCTATTACAGTAGTTGTCCCTCAAGAAGTCCTTGGTTCTTTTAAAATGCCTCAACCTGGAGACATTATTATGATTGAGGAGGATAGGACTTACCGTGGTTCTATCGCAACATATTCTTATTCTTTATATAATAATCTTCCTGAGGATTCATTAGGTTATTCTCCAGTTCCACAGTGGGGTTCTTTTGTTGGTGATTATGGTCATTTGAGAAGCCATAAAGACCACAATGAACAATTTAAAGCTGAAGTTAATTCTAATTTTGTAAAAAAATTCATTAAATCAATTACTGGTTATAGATTTAGAAGATTTTACGAAAGTAATTTAAGTTCCGGTAAGTTTGTTGTTCGTGGAGACCCTGTTTTTGATATTGACCCTGCACTTATTAATCTAAATCAAATTATTGAGGATGGTGTTGATTTAGGTTACGGTGGTGGAAATAAAAGCAAACAGCATGAATACCCAAACCCTTTGAATGCACCAAAACAAAAAAATCCTGATTCTGATTATCAGTATAAAAGTTTTGTTTATGAGCCATTACCTAAAGGTACAGGAACTGGTTTTGGAGTTAGTGAGTCTGACCCTAAAAGTAATTATTTTTTTGATATTGACCCATCAAAATTTTCTGGTGCTTTTCAACCCAAAGAATTTAAAGAAGTTTCTTTTCAGCTCAACAATAAAAATTATATGTCTTATCAACCTATTATGGATAAAACATATTTAAATGAAAAAAGTTTTGAGCGTGAATTGCCTGCCGCTGAAGAATATCAAGTTTCTTTACGTGGAAATAATAAATTATTGATTCAAGACCAAAAAGGTGATGGAGAACAACTTTTAATTACTTTAAAAAATCAGTATGATGGACAATTCACTATTCTTCATAATGGTGATAAAGGACAAGTTCGTATTAGGGACCATTTGGGTCAGGGAATGATGATGGAGGCAGACCCTGAACACCCTAGAGTTATTTCTTGGACTAATGCCAGGCAACAAATTGAGCAAGGTCACGTACCTAATAAAGGTGGTTATACACACATAAGAAGTGGTGACCAGTATGGTGTGCCTGAAACTTCTTTTGGGCAATTTACTAGTAAACCTGCTAAAGATATCGCTAGCAATCAAGAGGTTTTATTTTTAAGTTCTGAAAGTATCTTTGGAGATATAAATCAAAAAGTTTCTTCATCTATGAAAAGTTATGTTTCTTCTCAAGGTCAACGTCCTGGATTTTATTTTAATAATAATACGGGTAATCCTTTATTTAGGCAAAACTTTTCTATGGTTCAAAATAAAACTAATTTGTTAGAGTCTAAACATTACTTAAGGTATTTAACTGAATCCATTGAAGAAAAAATAACAATTGATTCATTGGCGCAAAATGTAAGAAAAGAATATGTTTTAAGGAGTTTGTTGAACAGAGTTGTTCATACTGCAAACGCTAGTAATTTTAATAAACCCTATTCTAAAACAACGATTCGCAAAAATGCTTTGCTTCAAAATGAGTTTGAAATGCGTGGGGATGATAGTTACTTGAAGTTTTACACCAACCAAATTTTACGTGCTCAACTTTATTTATCTCCTACTGAAGCAAACTTAACAAAATTTAATGCTGCGGGAGCAAAATCCAGTGAGTTATTGATGGGTGATGCTTCTGTAAGTTTTAATCAATTAAAACTTTATGATGCAGGTGTTTTGACATCTAGTATCACTCAGTCTGCTGAGGTTGGTATTTCTGTGTCTCGTTTTAAAGAGTTAAACATTAATGTTGGTTCTGATACTCAGCCAGGAACAATTAATATTGGTAATACTAGTTCTGATATTAATGTTAGAGGAAACAATATTAATATTGATGGTTCTAACAACGTAATCAGTGGAACAACAGATTTTCAACCTTAACGAGGTAATTTAAATGCCTAAAATAGCAAGAGATAATGACACAATGAATACTGGTATTTTTACATCAGCTACTGTTTCTAGTACTCAATCTTTTGTCAGCATCCAAGGTGTAAATATAGTTAAACAGGGAGACCCTGTTTCTACACATACGTATGATAACCCAGAAACACCTCCAAGTCCTGACCAAGTTCATTCTGGCGCTACTATGGTGGCAAGTCAGGGTTTTGTAACTATACAGGGTGTGCCAATCATTATAGATGGTGATAATGCAACTTGTTCTTTATCCCATACGGTTAACGCAAGTGGTTTTGTAACTATTTGAGTATATTTATTAATTATGGTAAAGTATTTTTTGTATGGCATATAATAATACTGGTGGACTAATACGCATATTGGATTCAACAATTCGCTTAAATAAAGGTGAATTATTAGATTCAGACGCTGAACAGGCTGCTGCACTATCAAGGAATTCAGAATCAAAAAGGCTTTTTGGTACTGATTTACTTATGTTTGCAGAGGGAGACCTTTTTTCGGAGCAGGATTTCAGAAGCAAAAAAGATTTAGAGTTAGTGTCTGGAGTTTATAATTACGCTCAAGACATAACTCATAGGTTAATGACGACCCGAGGAACTATGCCAGGGGACCCATTTTTTGGTGTTCCTTGGAATGAGTATTTAGGTACAACTTATGCTAACCCCAGCAATTTAATTCGTTCTTTAATTGCAGAAGTAACTGAAGAACTTTATAAAGACAACAGAACCAGCCGTGTTGAATACGTTAATCCCGAGTTTGAAGCTCCAAACGTGCTTAAAGTAGAGTGTGCTGTAACACCAGTAAAGTATAGTTTAAGTTTATTTTCTTCCTTAACTTTGGGAGTTTGATTTCATGAAAACAATTAGTGAAATACGTAAAGATATTGTTTCTTTTTATTCAACGATTCAACAAAGAGTTACAGATTTTTCTTTTGGTTCGGTAATTAGTGGAATTTTTTATTCTGTTTCTTCTGCATTAGAAAGAATTTATATTGAAATTCAAAGGGTTGAAAGGCAAGCTTATATTGCTACAGCCACCGGACAATATTTAGATAGGCTTATTGAAGGTACTTTTCAGTTACAAAGAAAACCTGCCACAAGAAGTGTTGGTTACATAACTATTTATGCGAATTCTCCATTAGCTAATGATGTTCTTTTAAGGTATGCAGAGTTTGATGATGAAAACAACGAGTTTTTAGGAAACACAAACTTCGCTACAAAATTTTTAGCTAGAAATGTTTTGGGTGATGAAGCTTTATCTTTTGTGTTGATTCAACCTGAATCTAATGTAGAAAGTGATTTTATTGATACAGAGAACAAAACAATTACTTTACCAGAAGGAAATCAATATGCAGTTTTGCGTGTTGCTGCTCAACAAACGGGAGAAGTGACAAACATACAAGAAGGTGCATTATCTGATTTTCCAACAAAACCTAATGGTATTTCTGGAGTTATTAATACATTAAATCCTGGATTTATTTTCTTTTCTAATGAAGAATATACAGGAGGGGCTCCTTATTCAACAAGGTTTACGACTGTAAGAAATTATATTGAGGATGTAGGAAATTTTTCTGTTGATAACGCTTTTAATTTTTCTTCGGACGGCGGCGTTGTTGAAATTACTAGGGATGCACTAAATACTCCCGTTAACGCAACATATGTTGCTTCTGATGACTCCACTTTTGAGGGTGGACTCATTTTTGATTATATTGAAGCTAATTTATCTACTATTTCACTTAAACAACCAATTATTAATTCTGAAAATATTCTTCCTTCAGTAACAATCTTTTTAGAGCAAGAAGAGGAAGAAAAAACTTATAATTTAAAACAATTTTCTTATGATGAAATAAATATTGATTTGGATGAAATAACTGGAACAATTTATGAAATAAATATTGATGGTGTAGGTACAGAGTATGATTCTGCAAATCCCCCTGCGGTTTCAATTGTTGGCGGGGGTGGTTCTGGAGCTACTGCCGTAGCTACCGTAAATGATGTAGGTAATTTAGAGTCTATACAAATAACGAATCCTGGTTCTGGTTATGTGACAGTTCCGGATGTGGTGATTGAGGACCCACCTGTATCTGGTGTAACTGCTACAGCTACTGCCGTTTTGGGTGGAACAGAAACCTTTTTGTCTGAATTAAGTAATTTTCTTTCAGTTACACCTGCTTTAATTATTAATGAAAGAAGAAGGGTTTTATCTGATGATGTAATTATTGATTTTGATAGAAAACTTACTGAAAATTATGATTTGCCTTCTTCGACAGCGATTTCTGGTGGTAGTGATGCTTCCACAGATAATGAATACCGCAATCAATTAATTAGTTACTTAAACAGTTTGGGTCGTTCTACTAGGGAGTCTTTGGTTGCTGGAAGTTTACAAATTAATGGTGTTGAATTTGCTTCTGTTTTACCTTCTTATTTGTCTTTACCTGGCTCTAGTGTAGTTATTGCTTCAGATGAAGATGGATTTCTTTCTGAATTAAAAAGGCGGGAAGTTAAAAAAGAGTTAGATGAAGAGTGGAAAGCAGCAGGAATTAATTTAATTGTTAGGCCTCCAGAAAGGTATGATACGCATGTTTCTATGTCTGTAAAACTTCTTCCTGGAGCAGTAAAAGAAATTGTTAATTCAGACATTATTGATGCGACAGAAGCGTATTTTTCTGAATTAACTCCGGGACAAAGAATATCTTATTCGGATTTATTAAATATTTTAGATAACCTTCCTGGGGTTGAAAATGTTTTTAATTTAATAATTACAAAAGATTTGACTGATGAGATTTATAGTTTTTATAAAGAAAATTATGATGAAGGTTTTGTAACGGATTTAACAAATACAAAAATTTCATCAATTGATTTTGAAGGTAAACCAACTTCACCAAAACAGTACCAATTAATTTATGATAGTATTAATGATAGTTATTTTGTGTATCACCCTGAAGCTAGCAGTTCTGACGGGGATGGTTGGGTTGATGTAGGGAGTGATGCTTTCATTAGTGATAATGTAGGACAATTATTTACGTATGATTCTTTTAATGAAAACATAAAAGTTTATGGTGATTCTACTGAAGCTAATGGTCCTATTTCTTCTTATAATTTATTAAATTTCATTAATCAATTTATTGATTTAGGTATTCTTTGGGCAGATAATGAAAATGAGTTTTTACAAGGTTATGAGCATAAAGATAGTGTAACTATTTATAATTTTGTATTGAGTATTGTGGGTAGGTTAGGTGTTTCAGAAGGAGTTAAAAGTACTTCTGAATTAAGGGAAGTTATTGATAGGTTTAAGGATGAATTGCCTGTAACTGATATTGAATTTTATTATGCATTGTCTTACTTATTTTCGGAACCTATTGATAAATCTCAGATTTCTTTATACCCAATCAAACCAGAATTAGTTAAATCTTCAAATATTCAAGATTATTTTGCTGAACCGTACGAAATTTATAAATTAGATACGTTCACTTTTAATAATGTTGTTTCATCATCCATCGGAGTTAATTACTTGTAGGAGTTAAATTATGGCAAATGATATTTATGGTATTGCTAAACAAGGATTCATAGCCAATATTTCGGTAGGGTCTTTCACAGGTCAGATTAATTGGGTTGAAGATAATTTTAGTGTCGCTTTACTTGATGACACTTACGTTTTAGATATTAATAATCATGTTAATAGAAATGATATTCAGTCTTCTATTATTTTGAAAGCTAATGATGAAGATTTATCTGTGGCGTCTTTAAACACTACAGCTATTGGTTCTGGTATTGATTATGGAACTGGTTACGCGGAATCAGTTACTTTAACTAATATGAGAAGTGATGGGACGGAAGTGAATAGTTTGGTTGTTTATAGGGATAGTGGTTTGGATGACCCGGAATCAGATGTTTTAATTTCGTACATTGAGACGGCAGAAAACATACCATTAATTTTGAATGGTGGTGACGTAACTATTGATTGGGATTTAGGTACTGGACGAGTATTCAGGTTATAAATTATGGCTTTAATACGAACGTTTCTTGAAGAAGTTAAAAACCTAGTTAATGAAGATGACGACTTTATTGCAACTGAAGTGGTTAGTAACACTCCATTAATTGGGACAATACCTTATGTTTTTGATAATAATGGTTTTTATGAATTTACTATATCATTAACTGAAACAGGTTCTGACGCGGAAGAAACGTTTACAAGTTATCCTTTTAATGCTTCTTTTAATGATGAATACAACATAATTTTTCAGGCAGTAAATGAATCACAACAAACGGATACACCTACAAGTGCAGACATTAATATTTTAGTTAATAGTAATATAGTTTTTTCTCAAAATGTTGATGCAGGTTCATTTCTGGATGTTGAAGAAAATTTTGTTTTAAACGCAGGTGATGAAGTAACTGTTGATATTGTCATACCACCAGAGAATGATAATGAAGATACCCAACAAGCTATTTTCATTGGTGGTTTTCAAGCTGTACGACAAATTACTTTAAATAACTATACTTTTACACTAGAAAAAGCGGATGAAAGTCCAAATGTCGATGTTTTTTCTTTTTCTATAGCAAGAAATTCTTCGGATACTATTAATTTTTCTTTTGAGGCAGAAAAAAATGATGAGTTAGTTTTTACTGCTGACGCTATTTCTGACATAACAATTAATTCTGTAGATATTATTTGGGATGAGCAAAATGTAATTTATTTCATTGCTGATGAAATTCCGGATACAAATATTGTGTATGAACCAAGAGTTAATCCCGGTGAACAAGTTATTACTACGAGATTTTCTGACATGAGAAACAAAGCCGAAGTTTTAATTAGTCATGTTCTTTCTATTGATGAGCCTGACGCATTAAAACTTCTTGCTGGAGACTCAGAATCCAATGTAATTACTGATGTACCTATTGGTCCTAACATTGATTTTTATGAAATCCCAAACGAAGGGGAAATTACTCAAACAGATTTACTTTCTTCCACAGTAAATGCTTTGCTTCCTTCATATATTCCATCTGAGGATGCCATTTTTTCTAATTCTCAATACACAAGTTTTTACGTTAAAAATGATTCTTTAGATTTTTATCAACAAATATTTTTTGATATGAATGGAGGAGAAAGAATATCTGTTCAGAACTTAGATTTTTCAGGCTCTTTTTATGAAGCAGATAATTATTCTTTACCATTAGATTTAGATGAAAATTTGCTGCTTAGATATAAAAGTTCTGGACAAGGTAACTACTCGTTATTTAATCAACTTAACATAAGTTATTCTGTCGCTCAAAAAAATACGTTGTTGCGGGTACCTGATGAAGATGTTGTATCTAACTTAGATTTTGTTGATGCAAGGCAAGAATCAAGACTCCCAGATTTAGGTCCTGGAGAGTATGTGGGAATTTATTTAAAAATTGATTCACTTTTTAATGTTGATTTAGACATCCCAGTTGATTTTTCTTTCATGCATTTCACTTATTCTAATGCAACAAGAAACGATTTTGTACAAATACCTGGACAAACTTTCTTTAGAAGTAAAAACAAAAGTAATTACGGAATTAACGTAATGCCAAGTGTAGCGTTAAGGTTTGTAACTAATTATGAACGTTTGGTAAAATTAATTAGTGATACGACTGAAGAACTTTATGCAAATTACCCACCATTTTTCCTTTATTACGAAGAAGATTTAGAAACATGAATATTTTATACCCCTTTACAAGAGCTTTATCTAGTGGAATAACTTTAGCTAAAGTTAATGCCAGAAGTTTGCTTCCTAATTTGTATGTTATTAACAGAAATGACGATGCAGACATACCTTTAATTTATTCTGGTAATTTCCCTAATATTTATCCACAAGCATATAATGAATACTTAGACAGGTTAGGTTTTTCTTTTGGTGTTGAAAGATTACCTAACGAAGAAGACTTTGATTACAGAGAAAGAATTTTGTTTTCTTTGAGAAGAAATGCTACTATGGGTTCGATAAAAAGCAATTTAGAGCTTCTTTTAAACTATATTGGTTTAGAAGCGAAAGTTGATGTTATTGAAAACTCTAAAAACTTTTTTGATGCAGAAACATCAACATTAGATTTTCCTTTAAGGGACCCTCATGGTTCAATGTTTTATTACTTAACAATTGCGGTTAGGCCGGGAGAAATAAATTCTTCTGGTTTAAAAAAACCTGTGTATAAAACTTATTTTGAAGACATTTTTCGCGTAAATAACTTTAAAAATATCTTAGAAGATATTGTTGCTGCTGGAATTAAAGTCGATTCTGTTGTATTCCTTGCTCCTGGAGCAGGTGGAGAAAAAGGAGATTTTTATGTTAACAAAAATTAATACGTATGAAGGAGTACCAATTGGTAGTAAAAACTTTGACGATTTTTTTGATTACGTTAGAGAGTTTTTAGGAGCCAATTTTAATTTTTCGACGTATTTATCTTCCGAAAATGGTGGGTTTTTTCCCAAAGACTCACTAGAGTTTATTTTAAAAGGAAACCCAAGTTCAGTTTCTCAATCAGCTTTCTTTTTCATGTCTTCTGTGGAAGAAACAGGAGAATTTTTTGGAAAAAAAGATTTTGAGTATTACAAAACCAAACATTTAGGACCTAAATATTCTTTACCAAAAACGGAAGTTTGGGAATTGCTACCAACAAAATCTTCAAGTGATGATGCTAGCAATGTTTATGTTTTTGAAAACCTTAGTTTTGAAGATAAAGTTCTTCCATACAACCCAATTAGTATTATTGAATCCACTGATGTAGATAATATTATTTTAAATTCCTACACAATAACTGAACAAGGTGCATACACTATTTATTTTGATGTTCAGGATGAAAACCCGCAAACGTTTGATGTTTTAATTGATGGAAATCCTGTCGGTGTACAGCAGCAGTATGAGGGTGGAAACACATTAAGTAATATTGTTTTTAATTTATCTTTTGCTCAGGATAATGAAATTTCTTTAAGCAATACCACAGGAATTATTAACCAAATAAAAATTAAACCGGTAGATTCAGTAAGTCAAGGGTATACGTACGTTTCTTATAATGGTGTTCACCAAGAAAAAAATGTTGATTATCAACCAGTTATTGATTCAGATACCAGTAATTTTCGTACACAAACATTAACTATCCCAAGAGTTATTCATGGAGCTGAATCTCCTAAACCTCTTGATGAAAATGGTCGATTTTTTCGAGATGTTATTTATGGTGATGAAAGTGCTTTAGGCATTAATTTAAATGAGTTGTCTTCTGTTTTTAATAATGAGTTAGAGTTTAATTTCACTAATTTTTCTTTGGGTGGATATATTTTTCTTTTGAGAGAAAATTCTTCCACGGGAGAAAGAAATTTTGTGTATTTAACACCAGATATGTCTTACTCTGAAGAAACTTCATTAGGTAAATACAAGGTAAAAGATTTCCCTTCCGGAAAAATACATTTAAATATATCTGAAACTCAATTAGATAAATTGGTTTTTGCTAATGAAGACTTTTCTGATTTTGATGATAAAAAACAAAATTTGAGGTTTTTCATTATTTCCGCAGAACAATTACTTGTTGATAGTAGAGAAAGAATAACTAATTATAGGACTAGATATGGAAATGTTTATACTGGTCAGCAGGATTTAGTTGATGTTATTGAATTACGTTCCATAGGAGAAACATTTGAAATAAACACTGAAGTTTCCGGAGTTATTAGTTCCTCAGGGGATAATATTTTACGTGATGAAACAAAACAATACGAAAACTCTGTTTTGTTAGCGATAAAATACCCAGCTGTACCAAGTTTGAGTGAATACAAGAGAATACAAAATAATAGGTACACTCCTGACGTATTTCACCTTTATTACTCTCCCGGAATATCTATTAACCCTAATTCTTTAAATTCCGTTAAGGGTTTTATTGAACAAAATGATTCTTCTTGGTACAATAAATCTTTTTCTGATGGTAGTTTTTATCCTGTTAGTAGGGCCGTAAAAACATACTTAAGTTTTACTACTGATGAAGAAATTTCTGGTAGTGATTTTTCATCTGTAATTACTTTTGACCCAACAACAGTTTTTTCAATTTCTGATTTACTTACTTTAAAACAAATTGGTGATGTGGAAAGTATAGATGGAGATTCTGTTTTTGATGGGTTCGATGACCAAACAATACTAAAGTATGATAGTGCCTTAGAAAAATTTATTTCAACAAAATATGATTTATCATCTATTAATGATGTTAATGTTTCCAGTGCTACAAATAACCAAGTATTAACTTATAATTTGACGTCTGGTGTTTGGACAGCTAAAAATGTTGGTGGTGCTAATGGAGCGTTAGGTTACACGCCATTAAATAAAGCTGGAGACATTATTTCTGGTTCTGGTGGTAATCCTTCTAACAGGCTTGAGTATTCATTACCTATGAGTTATCAGGATGGATTAAATAATGAGCCAGATAGAACCCTAGTAACAAAACAGTATGTTGATGAAGCGATACCTGGTGTTGTTGATGGAGATTACATAAGTGGTTTTGATATTGATGCGTCTTCTTTAAATGGCAGGATTGCTGATGACTTTTTGACTCAACCTGAAACTACAGATGATACATTAACAATTAATGGAAATTTTGAAGTTACTGGTGATGTAACAATTCTTGGAACTACGACAATTTCAGGTTTTGATGCTGATACTTTAGATGGCAATGACTCTACTGATTTTGTTTTTGCTTCTGAAAAAGGTGTTGCTGATGGAATAGCAACACTAGATGGTGCTGGTAAACTTCAACAGGACCAAATTCCTTCTCTTTCACTAACAGAAACTTTTGTTGTTAATGATAATGTGGAGAGGGATGCATTAAATGCCCAAGAAGGAGATATTGCTATTGTTAGGTCTTCTTCTGGTTTGGATTATACCGTTAATACAATTGCTGAAAGAGATGCATTGTCTGCATCTGCTGGAGAAACCGCTAAAGTTCTAGATAATGGAGCAACTTACATTTTTGATGGTTCTACTTGGAGTATTACAGAAGAGCCATTGGATGTTGCCAGAACATGGATTTATTCAGGAACTACTTGGATAGAATTAGTAGTGGCTGACACTGTTTTTGCTGTTAATGAAAAAGTTGGTTTTGTTGAGTTAAATACAGATGATATTGAGGAAGGCTCTGAAAATCTTTACCATACGGAACAGAGAGTTCAGGATATCATTACCAATAGAAATGATTTGGTAAATTCAACAGATATTAGTAATATAATTTCATTAACTCAAGCTGAGTACGATGCATTAATTCCTGACCCTAATACTTTGTATGTAATTACGGATGAATAAAGGAGGATATTATGAAAGTATGGATTGACCCAGGGCACGGTGGAGTTTGGCCAGATGGAGACCCAGGTGTTGTAACTGAAGATGGTAAAAAAATTGAGTCTTATTATAATTGGATGTATGCCAATTCTTTACAAACGTATTTAGAAGAACGTGGGTTTGATACAGAACTAACTAGAAAACAGGATGATTATAAAATTCCTTATTCTCAGAGAACAAAACCACAAACCAAAAATGACCTTTTAATTTCCCTTCACTTTGATACGTACCTAGGTGGGAAAAAACTAATTTATTATGCAAATCAAGAAGGAAGTCAAGAATTAGCTGAGTCAGTAGATTCTTTTTTTGGTTCCGGACTTTTAAAAGCTTCTTCTGAAAGTCGGTTTAATGGTTTATATATTGATGATAGTAAAGCTCCAGCAATACTTATTGAAGTAGATAGAATTGACCGCGCTACCCTTGATGAAAGTGTAGTTGAAGCTTTCTGTAAAGATGTAGAACAAGGAATCAGACAGTATTTAGGTGAAGAAGTTTCTGTTAGTGATAATTCAGGCCAGATTGAGGGTGATGGTGATAAATTTCCTACTCCTTTTCAAAGAGTTTTTATTGTTGGTGATGAAGAAACTCAAATGCCTGTGGAAAAAATGAGTATTGTTGGAGATAAATTGTATATTAAACCCTCTGAAGAATGGTTTGATTAGCGTTTTCCATCAATTTTTGCTAGTGTTGATTAATAAAAGCGTGTTCTAACTCGTGATTCGAGGAAAAAATTTGAAACACGCTGGTAAATTTCCAGCCTTGAAGTTTAATGTAATTGGAGGATTATAAATGGTATTTTTTCAATATTTAACCGAGGACGCTTACGTCCAAACAGGTGAATATACCGTAGAAGAATATTTTCGTGAAGGTCAACATGTAATTCAGCGGGTTGAGAATGTCACTCAGTCACCTGAAGTTGCTACTTCTTTCCCGTACACTGCGGAATACACGGGTCGTCATACAGTAACTTTTACGGCTACTGATAGTGGTGATTCTGATGGTGCAAGCTGCGATTTTGATGTTACTGTCGAAGGTTCATCTGTATTCAGTGTCACAGTAGCTGATGGAGAATCAGAAAACGTTTCCGTAGAAGTTGATGTTGAAGTAGGCCAAGTTGTTGATGTAGATATTGAAACAGCTGAAGGCTCAGTTTCGTCAGTTTCTGTAACTAGGGAAGACAGAGCAGTACCAGATAGCTTTTATCGTGAGTGGGCTACATATGCTGAGGGAAGAGATAATGAATTAGGTTATGACCCTGGAGCATATGGTGTAGGCACTCCAGTATCTCGTAGAACAGTTGTAGTTCCGCAAGTTAAAAAAGTTAGTTTACTTTACTTGAACTATGTTGCATCTACAAAAGAAGAGCGTTCTCTTGTCCAGTATGACGGAACCCTTTCAGATATGGCTAGTGCAGGTATTGTAACTGCTCAAGGTGAATCAATTGTATTTACCGAAAATGAATTCAACCAACTCTTTGGTGCAGACGGATTTAACCGTTATGGGTATGTAATGCCTGAAGGCATGGAACGCTCTCAAGTAAATGAACTTGCTGTTTATAACGGAACGTTTGAAGCGGTTGATGGAAGCACAGTTACAGATGTAAATCTTTACCTTCAGCCACTATATATGTATCAAGAACAACCAATGTTCGATTTTGTTTACGTAATTGGTGGTTTCCGTGGTGATTTAGACCCAGAAGTTACTGGTCTTTCTGGACATCTTTACCGTTGGCAAGGTCAGTTCAACTCGGAGTCTGTTGCACCTATCAATCGCTCTGGAACTGCTGTACTTAAAGACGGTTATGATTACTACGTTGATGAGTCTGGCGTTCTTCAAGAAGTTACTCCTACAGATACAAACATCACTCAAGATGGACAAACTTATGAAGGTGCAGATGCATACAACGTAAGGAACTATCGCAGGAGATAAGGAGGAAAAATGGGATTTTTAAAGGACGTTGGTTTAACAAAAACAGGAATTGTTGGGTTTATTTCAATTGCTCTGTCTTTAGTTGGTCTTATTCCAGCAGTAGGTGTTGCTTTTAATCCAGAACTTCTTATGTTAGGAGTTGGTTTAATTACAATGAGGCACACTTTGTATAAGCAAGATATTGAAAAGTTAGACCCTGTTTTAGATGAAGTTTTAGGAGATAGAATGTCTGGGATTTCTCAAGACTTACTCATAAAACTTTTAGACGCCCAAGAAAAAACGAAGGAGGGAGGGGAAGAATAATCCCCTCCCATTAAAATTATGAGTCAAATAATTAAGTTACTGCCTTTACTCATACCATTAATTAAAAAAATTATTTCTGCTATTGATGACGTAGAAAAAACAGAAAATGACCCACAAATAGATGATATTGTAAAACAAGAAATTGTAGATAAAGCAAAACAAAAACTTGAAAAAGAAGTAGAAATAATTATTGATAAAAAACGTCAAGAGATTAATGGTTTGGCAGAAAAAATTGTAAATAAAGAAAATGAGTTTGAAGAAGAGTTATCTAGATTAGAGAAAAAACTTATTCGAGACCAAAAAGAATACGAAAAAACTTTGGCTAACAAAAAATCCCCTTAAAAAGTTAAGGGGATTTATTTATTGAATTGAAAATTATTTCTACCTAAATAATCTGCCGCTGAGGAAGCTGCATGCGCATGAGGTTTTAACGCATAATTAAAGTTACTTCCTTTAACCGCTCCAATTGATGTTTCTACGGAGCGGTTTGATTTATGTTTTTCTGATGGGTGGTAATCTAAATGTATTTGTAGTTCTCTTTCACCAACAACGTCTTTTAATTCCATGGCTTTTTCCAAAGCATAATAAACTTCTTGGTCAAGTCTTTGCCTCATGGAACGAATTCTTGGTAAGGAATCTTCAAAAGCAAAAACTTTTGCTCCTTTATTTCCTTCTAAATGAATAACAACTGCCGTAACATAAATAGTTTTATTTTTGTTATTTCTTGAGTCACACCCAACATAAACTTTACTTTTTTTAGAAGAATTTTCAATGAATTTTTTAACTTCTTCTAAATTATCCATATTAACTCTCCGTCATTTTTATAAACATTTTATTTATGATTTCATTTAATTCTTCTTCATCTATATCTCTTAAATTAAATTTTGCTACTAAAATACCAAGAATAATAGATTTAGATACAGCTTCATCTATTTTACTAAAAATATCCATAGGTAATTCAGATAAAACATCCTGAATATTTTCATTATAAACGACGGAAGCTACTGAAAAAGCATCTATTAATTCTTCGTAATTAATATTCATTGTAATTTTCCAATTAAATTATCTTCATGAATAAAAGCAATTTCTTCATTATCAACAGTAAAAACGATTGGTTCTACATTTGGTTTATAAAAAACAACATAATTATTTTCTTCTTTCTCTTCTTTAACAATAGCAATTCCTGGTTCTTCAGTTAATTCCACAGCTATGTAGTTATTCATTCCATAAATCATTTTAAACCACCCAAAAATAATTATTTTTCATGTAAACAGTAAAGTTTTTTTCTTTATGGTATTCTACCAATTCTATTTTTTTGTGGGAACCAACAATTTTATCTAAATGAGAAAAAAGGATTTTTCCAGAAACTGTATCCAAAAATTCTTCTGAAAAAGAATTATTTATTTGAGATGTTAATTCAGATGCATGAAAAGTTATTTTTTCTTCATTAATTTCTTCTGGCGTATTATTTATTTTTTCGTTTTTAAAAACTTGGTTTTGTTCATTTTCATAAACAGTAATTAAAACATTTTCGCCATTAAACTTTTTAATTAATGAATACAATTCATTTTCTTCAGAAATTTTAATATCAAAGTTTTTAGATTCTAATTTAATCATGCATCTAAAACTCCTTTAAAATCTATTAGCTCATATTTTTCTGAAATAACATCTTGATTTTTTTGAGCTACAGCACCACTAGCAAAAATTTTAAGTATTTCATTGCTTATTTCTTCAAGTAAAAAATTGTAAATCCTATTAAATTCATCTTCTTTAAGTCGATTTTCTACAGCTTCCTCAATTTCGTTTGGTTCTAAAGCTTCATGTTCTGTAATGGAATTATACACTTCAATAGCATTTTTTAAAGACTCTCTTATTTCTTCAATAGAAAATTTATTTTGAGCTACTAATTCTGCGTAAGCAATAATCCTGCGAAACATTAATAAACTTGTTGCAGGTTTTTGAAGGTACTCTTTATTACTTGAAAACAAAAGTTCTTCTAAATTAGAAAAATCACTTATTTTAACAATATAGCTTGACCTAGGTAACGTTATATTAATTCCCATGAAAACTCACCTCAGGAATATTATCTTTACCGTAACAAATATGCCGAAAGTCACAATAAGCACACAATGGACCATTATAATCATCAAAAAACAGGTCATCTTCAAGATTCTCAAAAGAATTTCTTAATTGACCAATCATTTTAGGAAACATACCATTCTCATTTAAATTCATAGGTATGACAGAACCACTACGAAGATGAACATAATTTCCAACAGGATAGTAATCTAAATTAAATTTATCTTTAAGGGCAAGTGAATACGCAAAAAATTGGAAGTCTTCATCAATTTGGTTTTTCGAGGGTTTTTTAAACGAAGTTTTAAAATCATAAAACTCAATTTTTCCTTCTTCATTTTCCCCTAAAACATCAATAAATCCAATAAACTTCCTTTTCATCATATTCCAAAAAATCTTTTTCTCTAAAGTTTTTATTTCGTGAATGTTTTTTACAACACCAATTCCATTCAGAACCATTTTTTCTGCTTCTTTTTTCCAACCTTTTTCAAGATATTCTTGACTAGGGTTATCAACACCATGACCCAAAGATTTTATTGCCGCAGTAACAAAATTACCTTTAGGTTTTTCACCAACATCTTTCATGATAAACTCATCAATTTCATCTTGTGGGTTCTCATCCCAAATATTATTGAGCCTTTCCAACGGTGTAGATTCATCCACAAAATTATTTTCTCTAATAGAAATAGATTTCATACCTTCATTAACATCCGCCACACTAGTATAAATCAAATTATGGACTAAACTACCTAACCAACGGTGGTGAGTGGACGACTCCATTCTTTCTAGCTTATCAATACGACCAAACTTAAACTTAAGTCCACACTGTTGATATTCTTTAATACTACTTGCGGAAAACATGTAATCATATGTATTCATTAAAATGGGTCCTTTTCCTCAAATAATTTTTCGTAAAAAACGTCGCTCATATCTTTTTCCTCTCTATTCAAAGGCCTCCCAAGAAAATCTGTTTTTACAATGGAAGTAACTTTTTCTTTGTTTTTTAGTTTCATGACATTCATTGCGGATTCAAAATCTCCATCAATACCCAATGAATAAAAAGACATTACCATATTAAATTCATTTTTGTCTAGTTTTTCTTTTAAAACATCAATGTATTCAGATGCAGAAAAAGTAACATCAATAAAACTAAGTGCTTTGGAAACCAAAAAAGACTCAAAATCATTTTCTGTAATTCCTTCTTCCAAAACTAAGTTCCATAAACTAGGTTCCTTCAATAAATGAAAAAACAAGCGTCTTTCATAAACTGGGGATGGAAACTGAATATCATTTATTTTTTGGTAGGTTTTTACTTGCGCATTTACAGGTTCATTTTTTGCAAACCAATCATGAAGACTTTTTTTATTTAAACCTAACTCTTGAGACATCCTTTCAATCAAATCCAAACTTCTATACGTAAATTTTTCCTCTACATAAGGCCTCAAGTCTTCAATAATTTTTTGTGTTAATCCCGTTTTAGTTATTTTTTTGTTTTCTGTGCGGTATTTTTCAATTAAACTTTTAATTAATTCAGATGTGTCTGGCTGTGCAGAGAAAACATAATTCTTAAACTCTTCTTTACCAAACTCACGAATAAATTTATCAGGGTCATAATTACCTGGTAAAACAACAGAAAAACTAACTACATCAACACCGGAATTCTGAATTAAATCAAAAGATTTTCTTAAGGCTTTTTTACCTGCATTATCAGAATCAAAAATAAAATAAATGTTTTTTGTTAAATTAGCCAACAAAGAAAGTTGATTTTCAAACAAATTAGTTCCTAACGTAGATACAGATGGAAAACCAACTTCCGTAACAGAAATAGCATCTAGTTGACCCTCGGTAATGACAACCATATCTTCCTCAAGAATTTTTTTGCGGACATTCGAATAATTCCACAAAACATTCTTTTTATTAAAAAATTTTGTGTTAGGTCCATGCAGATATTTTGGTTTTTGGTCATCTTCAATTGACCTACCAGTAAAAGAAACAATTTTCCCATAATTATCTTTAATGGGGATTGTTATTCTATTGTAGAATTTAGCATTTCCTTTTTCATTCACAATTCCAGACTCATGAATTTCTTCGTCTGTAAAACCTTTTTCTTTAAGGTGCCTCACAACACCATTACCAGTACAAAAACCAATACCGTTTTTCTTAGCTACTTCTTCAGAAATGTTTCTTTCTTTTAAGTAATTTAAACCGTGAAACAAATCACCTTCAAAATAATTTTGTGCCTCACGAAAAATATCTTTTTTTTCTTCTTCTAAGTAAACACCACAAAAGTCTTCCAAAAAACGAATAGCTTCATTTTTATCCATAGATTCTTGCGCCATAATATAGTCAAGAACACCACCACCTTGACTAGTAGAAAAACAATACCAAGTTTTTGATTCATCATTCACAAAAAAACTTGGTGTTTTTTCACTAGCAAATGGAGACAGTCCTTTATACTCATTAGGTTTAATTTTATTTAATTTTGTTGAACTAGATACTAATGAATAAAAATCGCAGTGGTCAATTAGCTCTTGTAGTGTCATTAATGCTCCTTTTAAAGGTTTTTAAGTTTATTTTTTGCTTCTGGGCTTTCCCTGGTAGCTTTAGGCATACCAATTTTATCCAGAGCAGCGTCTGTACCTGCCCAACCCATTCCCTTAAAAACAATTGTTGCTGTATCATAATTTCCTAAATAACGAAAAATATTTGTTGAACCACAATTTTCACAAGTCAAAGAAATATCTTCCGCTGTTTCATGAATACTATGTACAACATCAAAAATAGTTTCGCACTCTCTACATTTATACTGATAGTTAGGCATTATCCTGAACTCCCAAAACCTTTACTAGAACGCTCAGTATCTTCGGAAACTGTTCCCTCTACAATATCGTAGTCTAAAGACTTAAAAACAACTCCTTGAGCCACTTTATCTCCAACCTCAAGTTTCGGCGGCGGCGTATCCGAAAAAGAAAATAACTTAATTTTAATTTCTCCTCGGTAAGAATTATCTATTGTACCTGGAAAAGCAATAATTTGATGTTTAAAAGCTAAACCACTCCGAGAAGCTATACGCAAATGGTGATTCTCAGGAAGTTCAACCTTCAATCCAGTATTAACAACACAAGTATATACACCATCAGCCACCAAATGCCATGGGGTTGTTAAGGAAGCCCTAAAATCCATCCCTACATTTTCATGTTGATTACCGTAAGCATGTGAAGGCAACTGAGCATTTTCATGAGTTTTTTCAAAAACAATATTCATAGTACTTAACCTCTTAATCTAAAACAATTTTATCTATATAACTAGAAAGAAAAAATGAAAGTAATGGTTTCCATCCAGGTAAAGACATACTTAAAACAACAACTTTTTCCATGAACATATGATTTTTTAATGCAAACATGATTGAAGTAGGAATCATTCCCTCTTCATTAACAACAATTCTAACAGTTTTGTTTTCTTCTGTTGATAATGTCTCCACTAAACTATTATCCAAGGAATGAATTTCTTGCAAATCTTCATCTACTAAAGGTTCATCTAAAATAATATCTTCACTAGATAAGTATTCATCAGTAACAAATTTATTCATAGAATTTCCGTCAGTAATTTCTTCCATTTTCTCTCCAGCTCATCTAAACTCGAAGAATTATCAATGTAATAATCAAAAGTAAAGTCATCTAACTCAACTTCACTTGGGTGAGAATCCTCAATAGCATAGTTGCTTCTATAAATCCTAAACAAAGGAAAGTTTTTATCTACAAAAAAATTAGCTTCGTTTCTATACCTAACATCTGTAACAATACCAATCAAATTAGGTGATTTTTCTTTATCCCGTAAATAAGCTTGGTATTCTTTTTCAACCCAAAAATCTTTATTTACTTCTTCCCTCATTAATTGACCAATACCTTGCCAAATAAAACGAACTTCCTCTTTGTTTACAGGATTTTGGTCTATACCAAAATATAATTCAGCAAACTCTTTAACGTACCTAGCAAAATGATACTTTTTTATGAAAAATCCCTTATTCGTTAATATTTTTTGAATAATGGGAAATGAAGTATCTTTACCTGATTGTTTTTTGCCCGAAATTCCAATAAGCATCAATTCTCTCCATAAGTATTTTGTGGGGGATTAAACCCCCACAATTAAAATGGTGCGCTTTCGCCGTCCTTAAAATCCGTTTCAGAAAAAGTAGGGGGTTCTTCTTGACTTTGAGTTGATTCATTATTTTCACTACTCTCATTTTGTGGTGTAAAAGTAATATCATCAACCCAAATCTCAATCTTTTCTACGGTCTCTCCATTTTTTTCGTACGAATTAGGTTTGAGAATGCCATTAATGACAGCAAATTCATCATTGCATGGAATTCTTCCTTCCTGAACTAATGCGTCAGCCTTATCTGACCAAGCTGTGGCATTAAAATAAGTAGTGTACTCACCTTCATTCCCTTCTTTCGTTTTATACCTTCTTACGTTTTTAACGTTAAACGGAATTAGATTGGTTCCTTTGCTTGTGGTTTTAACTTCATCCGCACGAAGGGTTCCAGAAACGACAGCCTTCGTAAAATCAACACCAGTCCTACTATCACCAATAGAAAGTACTCGATGCATAGTAATTACAGTGTGGTAATTACTCGTTTCAAGCTTTTCACTACTAAGCCTACCTTCAGCAACAATCCTCAACCCACTCTGTGCATGTTGACGAACAAATTCAGCTGCTTTCCCGTAAGCAATTACATTAAAAACATCAGGGTCAGCATTATTACCACGACCAATTCTAGTAGCTACACGCAATAAAATACCGTCATTGCTTACATCCTGAAAGTCGTTTCCTTTAATAAGTCCACTAAGTACTACATGATTCATTTTACTGCTCCTTTTCAATGATTTTTGCGCCATCTACACCACTTATTTTATTATAAAATTTATGTAGGTATGGCTCAGAAATAATAAATTCTAAAATAATTTTTTCACTAAAAACTTTTTTTATTGTAGTAGCGTAAGAAAAGTAATTTGCCTTTTTTAATTCAGAATTCGTAACCAAAGTAGCATTAATACCAATATCTTCTTGTTCTGCCCCTGGAACATATTCTTTGGGGCATTCAACATAAACAATAAAGTTTGGTTGTAACACACCTTTTATTTGTTTTGCTTTACTACGAAAATCTTCAAAATTCATTTTAAAAAGGCACTGGAGTTCCATCCACGGTAGGTTCTGGTTCCCGGTTACTAGTCATGTCCCTATAAGGTTCATAAATCCTCTTCCGAAAATCCCTCAAAATTTTTCTCATTCTCCTTTCGGACGAAAGATTTGTTTTATTTTTTTGAGCTTCGTATTCTTCCTCAAATTCAGCAATAAACTTATCCATTTCTTCTCTTAGCCAAACAGTTGCTGGCTGAACATGTGTCTCTGCCATGTTTATTCCTCCTTAAGAATTTTTTTCATTATAACACTAAAAAATAGGCTGTCAAACATTAAAAACAGTTAAAATTTCCATTCCCTGGTTATCTAAAAACAAAACAGGAGATAAAGCATCAGTGAAATACATTACTGTATCTTCGGATTTAACGGAATTAAGGTAACTGAAAAGATTTGTTCCAGATAAATAAATTGTTTCTTCAGTATTAACATCACTAGAAACAACATTAACTTTGTTTTCTGTACTTCCATAAATGTTAGAAGAAAAAAGTTTTAATTCGTCATTAGAAATGTCCAATTTAATTCTGTATTTTGCGGAATCATCAAAAAAGAAATTCATTTTCTTTAAAGATTCTTTAAACTCTTTAACATTTAACTGTACAAATTTACTTTCCCCTTCATTTTTTGGAGTTAAAACTTTATCTACAACCGAATGATAATTAAATGGATTTCCAGACGTTAAAGAACTAATCATCCGCAAAGTATATTCATCAGTTTTAAACTGCAAAGAGACAGAATTTTCATTATAGCTTAAAAAGAAATCTTCATCATGGAGCAATTGAATTAAATTACTAAAATCCTGATTAAGCAAAAACATCCTTTCCTCAGAAACATCAGAATCCATAACCAAATTTGTTACACTCATAGCTGCACCATTTGAAGCCATAAACTCAATATTTTTATGTTTTATGTTCATGTGGTAACCACGAAGAACAATGTCGCCAATTGTTTTATCATTAGCAGAGTGAGAAACCCTATTAAAAGCATTTTTGAAATTTAAACCATTAATTTTCCACACGGGTTCCTTCTCAAAATTTTTTGCTAAACGATTTAAACTCAGAGCTTCTGGACTTAAAATAGATATTTCCATTTCAGAATTCTCTGAATTAATAACTGCTTTTTCGTTATTTTCATCAATCCACAAATGGAAGTCTTTACTTACTTGAGAAGGTATTTGCCTAGCTATTTTTTCTGGAATAACAACCTTAAAATCATCTAAATCAGTCTCCATCTCAAAAATTACACTATGGAAACTATTGTGAGACGCAATAATTAAACGATTGTTTTTTGTTTCCAAAAGTACAGGTGCTTCCTTCGTTATTTTAAGTACAGAAGATAAACCTTTCTTAAAAAGCTCAGTATTCACTATATTTCCTTTCTATCATAAAGTTTTTCAATAAAAGTTTGCCAACTTAAATCAACATACCTAAAATTATTCTTTTGGTCAAATCCAAAATTGTTTTGCCCTAAATCCAAATATTTGTAATAATCAAAAAAATCATCATCATAAAATTTATATTTTTGGTTAAATGATAAAAATTTTTTATGTAGTTCAATAACTTTTTCATCTTCCACGCTCAAAAATTCGTTTATTGTATGAATTTTTTCTATGATTAATGCAGGAACTACAAAATCATTAATTTTTATTTCTTTAAAACCATAAATTTTTGGTGTTAAACCAAAATTATTCATTAAATTATTTATTTTTTTATAAAAAATTATCTTTTTTTCATCTAAAACAAAATCTTTTGCATGTAAATAATCATTTTTAATCCAGATATCTTTAACAGTTTCACTAAAAGAAATTATTTTGTAACCAAAACGTAAAGATTTTTCGGTAATAAATAAACTATTTGTACCAACATGGATAGTTTTGTTTTTAGGATAAACATTTTCTGTTTCTAAATTGTTTTTTAAAGTAAATTTTATTTCATCTGTCATGACTTAAAATCCAGTTAATATACTTTTTATTCATAGAATAAAAGTAATGTTTCCAAGCAAAAGTATCAATATGAACTAGTGTTCCATCTTTTAAAAAACCAAAATTTCTAATTTTTGTATCATCCAAAATAGGTTTAGGAAACCTGTTTTTTTCATAAACTTCGTATTTTTCAAAAAATCGTAAAAACTTTTCTCGTATTCCTTTTAATTGAAATTCGTTTAGCTCTTCACAAACTTTTACTTTTTCAACAAAATAAGCAACAAAAACAAAACCATTTAGTTCCACAAGTGTTTTTTTAAATATTTTTGGTGTTAGTTTGTGTTCTGCTAAAAAATTAGTGTGTTTAAAAAATAGTTTTTCCTGCTCAGAATTAATTTGTTCAAAATTTTTAGGTACTTCAAAATCATTATTTCCAATAATTAAATTTGTTCTTTCATCTGGATGTGTTTTATGGAAGAAAGTGTAAGAGCCTCCATCATGAATAAACATGATTTTGAGTCCAAAACTACTGTTTTCTTCAGATAAAAAAATATTTGTTCCCCCATAATCACAAATAATATTTTCACTTTTAAAAACAGAATTTTTATTTATTTTTAGTACTTTTCCTATTTTTATTTCAGCAGAAAAAGAAACAGTCAGTAAATCAGTCATTTTTTGTAAAAATGTTTTTTATGTTACTTTTAATTTCCCTACTCCTACCTTTTGAAACCACTTTATTTTCTACAAAATCAGCAAGTAAAGAATCAAGTTTTTCTTCGGAATACTCACCCATTTCACGTAAAACCCGTTGCTCCAATCTACCTAAACTAACAGAATTCAAAGAATGTTCTTCCCAACTTTCAATAGCCCAAGGAGTAATTTCTTTAACAATCTGATAAATGGCTTCAGCATACTGCTGTATTTCCCACTGAGCATGAGAATCCATACGCAACTTAATTAAGTGAAGTAAATTATGTAAATCTTGATTCCAATAAACTTCAGTATAAAGATTTTGAGGCAAAACCATCCTAGCCATTTCTCTAGCTACACCAGAATCAAGAAGTTGTTCATAATCCTGATATGCTCTTTCTGCATTATCCTCAAAAAGTTTAATGAGTTCATTCTCTTCATCAACACCACCAAATAAACTACCTTGTTTATTTTGGTTATCTTGAGAGCGAACACGTGAAGGAATATAAAACTCATCTTTCATCACACTATATCTTGCACTCATTTGGTTTAAGCTAGCTGTCCTGTGGCGAACTAACTGAGCCATAACAAAAAGAGGGAGTTTAATATGAAAAGTAAATTCAACTTGTTCTAGTGGCGAAGTGTGTTTATGTCTCGTCAAAAAATCAATTAACCCTTTATCTTTACGAATGCTTTTTGTTCCATCTGCATAACTAACACGAGCAGATTGCACAATCCGAGAATCATCACCCATACTATCAACTAAACGAACAAAACCTTTATCCAAAACATTAATTTCCATTAAATCCTCCATTCCAAAGTATCAATAATAGATTTTTGGTTAATCCAACACATAACTTTCACTTTTTGGTTTTCAAAATGAACAAAACCAACTTCAATTTCACTTAGTGGAGTTTCGTATTTATCTGAAAAGTATTTTTTTATTTTCGTTAAAAAACTTTTAAAAGAGTATTCAGTCAACTCTTGAGAAGAATGACCAATATCAATATCCATCAATATTTCCTCTCAATATTTTTGGCGTGGTCCAAACGAGATTTTAAAACGTAATGATACTTATCTAAATTTTCAAGAAGGCGATTTAAATAATCAACGTAAGCAGATAAAAGATTACTGCTTTTTTCAGCTTCAATATATTCATGGTTACTCTTTGCTTCTGCTTTTGCTTCAGAAACTTTTGTTTTTTCTGGAAGGTTTCTTAAAGCCCGATTAAAGACACTATCTACTTCCAGTTTTTGGTCCATATAAGATTTTTTTACTGTACCCAAAATTTCATTAATAGTTTCCATCCACATTAAAGATTTCATAACCAAGTCAGAAACCTCTTCATTAGGAATATTTGATAAATCAATATATCTCCTATTAACAATATCAACACCCAAACTATTCATTAATTTATGTGTGTTAATAGCCAAAGAAGAATACTTCGGGTGGGAAGCTATTTGCTCAACAATAGTTTTCATTACGTCTCCTTTTCTAAATGATATAAACATAAATAAATAGCATCAAAAATGTCTTCCTGGTATGGTAAGGAATGCATTTTTCTGTATTTTTTAGAAACCGATTTTTTCATTTCTTCTTTTGTGGCCCCACGTTTTCTAGAGAAATGGTATTTTACTTCATTGGGGTTGTAAACAAAAGGCTCTAAAAAACCTTCAGTTATTTCTTGAAAAGCAAGATAACATGAAACCCTAGCTCCTTCAATAGAAGCTAATGTTTGTCCACTAAAACCACCTTTTAATCGGCCTTCTAAAATCAAAGTCACTGAATTTGGTTGTTTTTTAGTTATTTCTTCAAACAATTCTTTAAATTTATCATTAATAAAAGAAATTTTTTTGTAATAACCCCAATGTTTTTTTGTTTCAATCAAACCTGTTGAAATAATTTTTTTGTTTTTATCTAAAATTGCATATCCAGACGTGTTAAGTGCTATATCTATACCTATATACAAATCTTTGTTTTTCATTGTAAAATCTTTCTTGACGGGAGTACGTGAAGTGATATCATGACAAAAATTTTTGGAGGTTTTACATGGCGAGAAGACAAATAAATGGGCTTTTTTTGATGACTCCTTATAATTTATTGAGGATGCCTGAATACGGAAGGTTTTTTGATGGTGCATCCATTGGTTATTTATATAGATTACTATTAACTGGGGTCAGAAGGCAAACTCCAAAAGAATTAAAATTCCGTAATTCCAATGGTTACGTAACAAAACTAGCTGAACTTTATGAAGAAGGTTATTTAGCTTCTTTTTTTACTTTGGATGATTTAGTTGAGTCAACAGGTTTTACAAAACGTTACTTGTATGACTTAATTGATAAACTTGAAGAAATTCGTTTGGTTAAATCTATTTCTTTCAATGATGGACAAATTTTTGTTGTGGGTATGAGGTTAACGCAAAACAAGTTGGATGGTTACAGTGTTGGGCAAGAGCATGAAGGTTTATTTATTGATTCTTGGGAAACCTCAGCAAAAAAAGACCCTAAAGTTTTTTCTTCTTGGCTTGTGGATAAATTAGCGCCTCCAAAACAAAAAGAAAAGTTTTTAAGAAAAATTTTTCCTGAGGGAGAGAAAAATATTTCAACTCCGGAGGGCCTTGAAAACCTCGATATTTCCCCTGTCAAACAAGAAAAATTAGACTTTATGTTTGACTCTAGAATAGATAAGGCTAGTGTAAATAAAGAACAAAAGGCTTCGACTAATGAAAGTGATAATTTTTTTGGTTCTGACTTTGATTCTTCTGAAGATGATGAAGTTAAAGAAGTTAAAGCTTTAATTAAGAGTGAACCTAATTGGATTGAAAAATTTAAGGCTGCAAGAAAAGCTTTGTCTTTAGATGTTTCTTTGTATGAAGTGAATCATTTGCTTTCGTTAGGGCTTCCTGAGGAGTTTTCTCATTTATCTTCAATTCCTAGGTTTGGGTATCGTCTTTATTCTATGAAGTATTCTGAAAAGGAATCTCGTAGGAGGGACTACATTAAGTTAAGTAATTTGTGGTCGGCTTTGCATGAAGATGTTACTGGTATTGACATTTCGGAGTCTTCTGATAAGTTTAAGGAGATGCGTGGATTCTATAAATCTACGCTTTTAAAAAAGTATTCTTTTAATCAGGTTTTGTGGACAATTAAAAATGTTGTTTTGAAGAACCAAAGTACTTTGGATTTTGTTGCTTTGGGACCAAGAAACTTATTGTCTGTTGTTGAAAAGAACTCTCATAAATACCAAGAAATAAAGAAATTAGTTAAAGAGCAGGAACATAGCGATGAAAAGCAGAATGAAAGGTTGGAAAGATTGAAAGAAATTCGTGAAATGGAAGGTAATGAAGAAGAGGTTAAAAATCCTTGGGCAAAACTTTATTTAAGTAAGGAGTCAAATGAGTAACGTTGTTAGTTCCAAAGAAACAGAGGTTTCGATTCTTGGGTCTGTAATGATGAACCCAAGTATTTTTACTCGTATTGTTGATGTTTTAAAGGAGGAGGATTTTTTCTATCCGGAAAATAGGATTGTTTTTCGGACTATGTTAAACCTTTTTTCTAAAAACATTGAGATTAATGTTAAAACTGTCTGGAATGAACTTTATAAATTAGATTATGAGCAATTAACCGAAAATGATTTGCGTGGTTTTCTTGATTATCAGGTTGGTGGGGATACTGTAATTTCTTTTGCAACACAAATTGCTGAGTATTCTGGTTTACGTATTCTTCAGCGTGGAGTTAATGATTTAAATGACGACGTAAAAAATAGTATGCGTACTTTGGATGAGTATGCTTCATTGCTTAATAAGTTAGCGAATGATATTACTGGGAAAGGACTTAAGCAAAGTTTAGTTACAGGTAAAGAATTAATTCAGGATTATTTGTCTATGCTTGATAGGGATAGGTCAAATATTCATTTTACTGGTCTTGAAGCTATTGATTCTCAACTTGTAGATTTTGATGCTAAAGAAACTTCTTTTTTGGCTGCTCGTCCAGGTACAGGTAAAACTGCAATGATGCTTCAGTCTGCACGTGTTAATATTGAAGAAGGTGCTCGTGTTGGTTTTTTATCGATGGAGATGGATAAAACTAAGTTATTAAACCGTATGATTGCAGCTCGTTCTGAGGTTAATGGTCAGGATTTGCTTAATATGAGTCCATCTTCTTTTTCTTCCAGTGAAAAACTTATGGATTCACTGGTTTGGTATTCGGAACAACCTTTGTTTATTGATGACTCTGGGCCGTGGAATAATGAAACAGTTAGCCAAAAAATCCGTAAATTAGTTTATGAGAAAGGTTGTGATGTTGTTTACGTAGATTATATTGGCCTTATTGGAGCCACAGGTTTTTTGGCTGGACAACAAAGAAATCAACAATTAACTGAAATTTCTTCTATGCTGAAAAACTTGTCTGGAGAGTTAAATATTCCAATCCTTATTGCTTCACAGTTGAATCGTGATGTTGTTAAACGTGTCGACCAACGACCTAACTTGAGTGATTTGCGAGATTCAGGTGCTTTGGAACAAGATGCTTCTATTGTGGCTTTTCTTTATCCGGATATTTCTAATTTTAATCCAGAAATTACTCAAGAGGAGATTGATAAGTTTGTGAAGGATACCGATGAAGTTCCGGTCAAGTTTGAAATTGCTAAGCAGAGAAATGGTCCAGTATTCACTAAATCCCTCATTTTTCAAAAGCCATTCGGTAAATTTTATTTGAAGGAAGAATTTTATTCTTCTTTTTAGTGGACAGCCTTTTTATTAGGTGTTATAGTCAAACCGTTATAGGAGGAATTTATGATTAACGAAAATAGTGCAGATTTTTCATTAACTTTGGATAATTGGGTTGTTGAAAAGCTTTCGGAACCATTTCCAGAAGAAAAAGTTAAATGGCTTCCAGCTTTTGGGTTTAAAGGAGAAAATAAACCTACTCCTGTTTTGGCTTATGTTGATGCCAGAACTGTTTCAGAAAGATTGAATGATGTTGTTGGAGCTCAACGTTGGAATGACTCTTACAATCCTGTTAGCGTAGAAACCATGGAAAAACTTAATCCTAAATCAAATGACTATAGTAAAGCTACATTAGAGCAGCAACATGGGGGGATTTTTACTAAGTATGGTGGTATTGAATGTGTATTGAATGTTTTGGGTGTACAGAAATCTGATGTTGGAGTTCCTTCGTATAGTGACCAATTAAAAGGCGCTTATTCGGATTCTCTGAAAAGGGCCGGAGTGAAGTTTGGTATTGGTGAGTATTTTTATCGTTTAGGTACTCAATTTGCTAAGTTTGATAAGTACAATAAATTGGTTGAGGCACCAAAACTTCCTGATTGGGCGAAGTCTGTTTCTACTATTCATAAAGCAGATGATGCTGTTCAGTCTATGATTGAAAAATTTAGGAATTCAGAAGTTTCTGTGGATAAAAGAATTAAAGGAGAAAATTGTATTTCTCAAATTCAAGTTATGGGTTCTTACAATGTTCATGCTCCTTTAATTGATAAAAGGAATGTTTTTGAGTGCCTGGATAAGTTAATGAATATGGAGGAGCATAATGACTCTTAAATCAGATGAAACTGAGTACGAAAATAAATTTCCTAGTTTAAATGCAGGAGATAAAAAAAGTTTAGAGCCTGTCATTAATAAACTAAAAAAAGAATTTGGGGAAACAGTTCAATTAGGAAATGTTCGTAGGGATGTTGATGTTGTTTCTACAGGAAGTCTAGCTTTGGATGTAGCTACTGGTATTGGTGGTTATCCTCGTGGTAGGATTACTCAGTTAGCTGGTTGGGAGTCTGCTGGTAAAACAACTCACGCGTTAAAAGCTGCTGCTAACGTTCAGGATAGGGGCGGCCTTGTTGCATTTATTGATACTGAGTATGCTCTTGATACAAATTGGGCAGAAAAACAAGGTGTTAATGTAGAAAACTTAATTTGGCTTCAAATTGATGATTTGGAAACTGCCGGAGAAACCGCTGTTGATTTAGCTGAATCTGGTAAAGTTGATATGATTATTCTTGATTCGGTAGCTGGTGCTCCTATTAAAGCTGTTGTTGAGGGTGAATTAGGTGATTCTAATATGGGTAAACGAGCTAAAATCATGAGTGATTTTATGCCGAAGTTAAATGGTCCTGTTTCCAGAAATAATGTTTGGATGATTTTTACGAATCAACTTAGGGATTCACTAGACCCTTATAAACCTAAACCTGTTCGACCTGGTGGTCATGCTCTTAATTTTCATTCTAGTATGATTGTTGATTTGCGTTCCAAAAAAGAAAAAACTTCTGGAACGGCTAGTTACGTAGACATTAAAGCAACGATAGAAAAAAATAAGTTGTCAACTCCTTTTAAAAACGCTGAGTACGTTATGGATTTTACTGGTTATATTGACCCTGTTATTGAAGCAACAAACATTTTAACTGATAATGAATACTCGGAAGTTTTAGGTGTTGAAAGGGCAGGAGCATGGTACACGTTACCTGAAGTTTTGTTTCCTGATATGGAAGAACCTAGGTTTCAAGGACAGAAAAAAATACAGGAAGCTTTGGCTGAAGTTGATGTTCTTGAAAAAACTATTGATTATATTAAAGAAAAAATTTCTGGTGGTTAGGAATAATGCCAGTAAAAAAAATTAAAAGTAAATCTTATTTAGATTTTGTTGGGCAAAAAAATTGTGTTGTGACTGGTAATTATCCAGTTGACCTTCACCATGAGTCTGTCACCAGAAAATTTTCGGCTGGTTTAAAAAAGTATTTTGATTTTGGTGTTTTACCATTAAATCACGATGTTCATTTAAATGAGCGTCATTCTATGGGTAAGCAAGAGTTTTGGGATTATTATAATTTAAATCCCGTAGATTTAGTTGTTGAGTTGATTGAGGAGTACTTGAGTCTTAATCCGGAAGATTATGATGTTGCAGAGGAAGCTTTGGAATTAATTAAGGAAGATAATGAAATTTAAGTTTTCTTCAGGTTTGCGAGGTATTGGTCAAGCTGTTTTTTACGGCTTGATTTCTCGTGTTGCTTCTGATGTAGAGTTTGTTGGTTTGGAAGATATGTTTCGTCGTCAGCATGTTGATTTTACTGCTGATAATGTTTATTACTTCACTAATTTTGATAGTAAAGCTCGACCAAATAAAAATCTTGTTTTTGAAACTATTACAGAAATTGATTCCAAAGGCATTGTTAAAAAATATGGTTGGGCCTCTCAAACTAAAGCAGATGCAGTCATAAAAGTTTTTAGGGAAAATCATGAGTGGATTTTAATGGTTTTTTTGGCGGGGGAAATGACAGATATCATTAGAAGTAATCCAAAATACATTAAACGTCATTTTAATCCTTATAATAAAATGTATGTTGAAACAGCTAGGGTACCAATGAAAGATGTTTCTCATAAAACAAAAATACGAGTTCCTATTATTGGTGAGCCTGATGTTAGTATTTTGATGGATATACATAATTACATTAGTAAGTATAAAGGTTAGGGGTTTTTGTTTTGAAACAAGTTCATTCTTTTGTTGCGTCTAATTCTATTGGTGGTATTGGTGAAGCTCTTTTTTATAGTTTGGTTTCTCATGTTTTTCCTGAAAAAGAAATTGAAGACGTGACTAAAATAAAAAAATGGCAAAAGTCAGGTATTGATTTTATTGTTGATGGCGTTTATTATGATGTTAAGTTTGATATTAAAGCTAATGCGACTGGTAATTTAGCTTTGGAAACAATTTCAAAATCTAAAAATGGTGTTGTGGAAAAAGAGGGTTGGGTTTATACTTCCAAAGCGGATTGTGTTGTATATGTTACGTTAGTGGGTTTGGATTGGGCTTTTTATTTTTTTACTAAGCCAGAAACTTTGAATTTGGCCAAAAAATATAAAGACAACAAAAAGTCTGTTTATAATTATGGGTATGAATCAGAAGTTATTTTGGTTCCTAAAAACAGTTTAGAGAACAAAAAGATTATTTTTCAAAATGTTTTAGGTGAAGAAATTACTGATAATAATAAAAGTATTTTTTCTCAGGTGCATGATTTCTTTTTGAGGAGAAAAAAATGATTATTCGTGAGCGTAAAGATTATTTAGATAAAGAAAAATCTTTGATTTATTATTACACAGATTGGTGCTCTTTTTGCATTAAAATTCATAATGAAGTTGAAAAAATAGCTAAACAATTTGAAAATGATATTGACATTTATTTCATTAATCAAGATGATTATTCTAAAGAAGAAATTGATTTTTTTAATATTCCTAAATCCGTTCCAACACTTTATGGATTTTTAAATGGCATAAAAGTATTTTTTATTTCTGGAGGAGATAGAATAAATTACGAAATTTTGGAAGCTTTGATTAACACTAGACTTCTTGAAAAGGATAATGATTAATATGTTTGAAGGTATTACTGAAGTTCAAAAAAATAATTCTATTCTTTATTTCAGTGCTTCTTGGTGTCAACCTTGCAAGTTTTTGAAACCAATTATGGAAGAAATTTCTGATGATAATCAGCATGTTGATGTTTTTTATATTGATGTTGATGAATATCAAGAGTTTGCAATTAATCATCAAATTCGTTCTGTCCCCACAGTAATGTTTTTTAAAGATGAAGAGATTGTTCATAGTTTTGTTGGATTGTCTCAAAAAGAAAATATTCAAAATGCCATTAACGAAAATTTTGGAGGTATCAATGAATAATTTTTGGAGTTTAGTTACGGAAAACGAAAAAGTTATTATTTTTAATAATTTACCGAAATGGTCTTTGACAAGTTTATTTGTTGAGGAAAATAAAAAAAGCAATATTGTTTTTTATGAGTATTTGAATTATTGACAAAAATACTTTTTTGAACTATAATTTTTTTTGTAAAGATATGAGTCTACTCATATCAAATTAATTGAATTTTAGGAGGTAAAAAATGATTTTGGATAAATACTACACAGACCCATTTTTTAACCCAATCAATTACCGTTACCCACAAACAAGAAAACTAAGTTCCTCTTCCAATTGGCATATTGGAGAAAACGATGAGTTAATTTTAACGTTTGAAATTCCTGGTGTTAAACGTAAAGATGTTGAATTATCCGTAGTTCCAGAAGACAGAACCATTCATATTTCTATGCCAGATAAAAAACTAACAAGAACAATTTCTTCTCAATATGATTTCCATAATGTTTCTGCTACGCTAGAAGATGGAATCCTAGAAGTTGTTTTCCCATTACTAGAAAAAGAAGTTATTGAAGTACAAATTGACTAATTGATTAAAGAAAAGTAGAATAATCATTATAAACCTAAGGAGTAAAACTTAGGTTTATAATTTTTAGGAGGTGTATTATGAGTGACTGTGGTTGCGGCGGAAACTGTGAATGCGGTGGACGCTAAAGTTCATGAATTAGGGTTCGACCTTTGGGTGTATCCTGAACCTTACCAAGGTTCAGATACACCTTTAGGTCCTACTATTGAAGATGCCAAGTTATCACCCGAAAAAGTTTACAAAGTTATTGGTATGTCTTATGATGCCGCTCCAGATACTGAGGCTTTTGTAATTGTTGTTAATGAATTTGGTGAAATTTGGTTTATTTCTAATAGGTATGTAAGGGTTTTTTCAGCCGAAAAAAATAATGAGTCTGTCTTTTTAGTTAAAGACAAACATGACTTTCCTATTTTCTAAAAAATATAGTAAAATAAATGTTATGGTTAAACCAAACACCTTGCTTTATTTTGCTTATAAAAGAATTTTGGCTAATTTTGATTCTTGTAAATACAAAAAATTATTGAGTTACTTCATGAAAGTTAATTAATTATGTTTAATGAGTTAACTGTACTTTCTTTATTTTTTATTTTTAAATTTATTGTTGTTGGTATTTTTTACGGTTTTCGAAATAATGATTAGAAAATACCCTGCTGGTAATCAAGATAAAGACCATAAAGTAGCACCGAAGAGAGACACAAACCCAACTTTTGGGGATTTCGGTGCTATTGTTTATGTGTATCGTTTAGCGTTGGAACCAATTAAATCTAAATCAAATAAGTATGTTCCAGGTAAACTTTATCATCCCGTAGATACCCCAGAAGAGGCATCTTACTGGCTTAATTTTTATAAAGAAAAAACAGTGGTTCGAAGAAGGGGAGATTATAACGCAAAACCTGAGTATGTTGATGCTTATTTTGTCCCCAAAGGAGAACCGTAATGGCTATAAATAATTATGTTTTTCCTAGACTTGAATATAGGTATGGAGATAAAGATAGACTTCTTGCTCCAAAACTAGATGCACAATTTTCTTTTGGAACGTTTGGAGTTATAGAAGTTCAAGTAATTTGGTATTACCCAATCATACCTGGAAAAGTTTATCATCCAGTAGATAATGCTGAGGAAGCAACATATTGGCTTGATTACTACCAAAATGATGGTTCTGTAAAAAATGCTTATTTTACTCCATCTCCTGACCAAAAAAGTACAGGGGTTTTTGTGGAGCCTCAACCTGAAGAAGGTGAAGAAGTACCAACCCTTGAGCAGTGGTATTTATATCAGTATGATAGGGATGAATACACAAAATAATTTTTATTGACGAAACGAATAATTGAGGTATAATAAATCTGCTTAATTTTGAGTTTGAAAGGAAATTTATTGTGGCTAATTTAGCAGAAATTATGCGCCCCCAAAACTTGGATGAAGTTATTGGTAACGAAAAAATTGTTTCGGCGTTAAAAACGCAATTAGAATCTAACTCTTTAAGCCAAACCATCATGTTTGTTGGTGGTTATGGAAGAGGGAAAACAACTTTGGCAAAAATTATTGCCAAAGAACTTTCTGCTGAAACCATTGAATTAGATGCTGGTAGTGAAGGAAATATTGATAACATTAGAGAGATTGTTGAGGCATCTAGTTACTCTTCTCTATTTTCCACAAAAAAAGTTTTTATTTTGGACGAAGTTCACCAACTTGGTAAACCAGCCCAGTCTGCGCTTTTGAAGACGTTGGAAGATGCGAATGATAATGTTCATTTTATTCTTTTAACCACGGACCCAGAAAAAATATTAAAAACAATTAGGAGTCGTTGTGTTTCTTATGAACTTTCTGCGGCTTCAAACCAAGATGTTGGAGAGGCTGTATCTAGAGTTCAAAAAAAGTTTGGTGTTTCTTTTGAAGATAAAAAAGATTTTTGGTCTTTGATTGAACAAGCTGAAGGAAGTTTACGTCAAGTTTATTCTCTCTTAGAAAAAATTATTTCTCTTAGGGATGAAAATAATTTCGTCTCTTCGGAAAATTTTAAGAGTATTATTGGTTCTTCTTCTAAGGAAGAAATTCCTGAAAATTTACCTAAAGCATTTTTAAATAAAAATTTGGGGGATGCTTTGGTGGCTATTAAACAAACTAAAGAAGAGGGTAATAGAAATGCTCAATCAACAATGATGGGTCTTTATAATTATCTAAAAAAAGTTTATGTTAAAAAATCTGGTGGTAATGAGTTAATGCATGATTTAGCCATGCTAATTGGTGGTTACCAAGTGGATTGGATGCATTTAGAAGCTTTGGCATGGAAGCATTTAAATTAGAGGAGATTTATGGAAAAAGCTTTTAGTTTTGACGATATTTTAATTTTGCCGCATTTTAAGTCTGATATTTATAGTAGAGGCGTGGTTGATGTAAGTACCGAATTTTTTGGTTCTAAATTAGATTTACCTGCCATTTCAGCAAGCATGTCTGCTTTTGATACGACAGACCCAGAATCAAGAAATATTTCTTGGCAATTTGCTTCTTTAATGAGCGACAGTGGGGGTATGCATATTTTTAGTCGTTCAACTTTGTTTGATGAGCGTTATGAAGCTGCTTCTAGTTTAGGTAAATCAGGAAAAAGTGTTGGTTTAGCTGTTAGTATTGAAGAATTTTTTGCTTTTAGAGAAAAACTAGAGGAATTAGAAGCTTTTGTCTCTATTGATATTGCTAATGGAGCTATTTTAAAAGATATTCATTGGGAAGGAAAATACCCATTAATCGTAGGAAATTTTGGAAACCCAAGAGTTATTAATAGAACTGATTTTCGGGGAAACATTATTTATAAATTTGGTATTGGTGGTGGCTCTAGTTGCTCCACAAGGTTGCAGACTGGAGTGGGTGCTCCTCAAGGTTGGTTAATTTATCATGCTAGCGAAAAATCAGAGCGTTATGATGAAAACGAAAAACTTTTTATTTCTGATGGTGGTGTAAAATCAACAGCAGATTTTGTTAAGTCTTTGGCTTTAGGGGCTAATGCTGTGATGATGGGTTACATGTTTGCTTCTGCAGAAGAAGCTCCGTGGGAGCCAGTGAAGATTGATGGAAATTGGTATAAACCTTATCGTGGAATGGCTTCCTCAAAAGAAAAAAATAATAATTCTCATGTTGAAGGTGTAAGTGGTTATGTTCCCTATATAGGAAAACCACTAAAAACAATTATGTTAGAACTTCATGATGGACTTTCTAGTGCAATGTCTTATTCTGATGCTAAAAATTTAAAGTCGTTTAAGGATAATGCCGAATTTATTTTTTCTCCATCATCAAATATTGAGAATCAAACTAGATTAAATCATGGATGAATTGCCTAAAGGATTTACGATTAATATGGGTGCATTCGTGCACCCAAAATTAACAGAACTAAAAAATGGTAAATTAGTTACAGGTTTAACAAAGAAAGTTTGTTTGCCTGTTTTTGTTGACTCTACTTATTGTTTAGGTTATATTTTTGGGTCTTTTTTAGCGTGTGGTGTTGCTAATTTAACGGATTATAAAAAATCAACACGGGGAATTACTATTTTTAAACCAAAAGTTGGTTATGAGTATGACTACGAAAAATTAAGTAATTGTATTTATGAAGTTTTTGGTTTGAAAACATCAGTTCGGGATAGGTTTTTATATGTTTATAGTGTTGCTTTAACGAAATTATTGAAAGAGTTTGGTGTTAATAAAGGTAAACATTTACCTAAAAAATATTATGTTAATCATGAAGAATATAATGATGGTTTGTTGAATGGGATGCAAGATTTCCATGTTGATTCACCTGATATTTATACCTCTTCAACATATAAAAGACCTACCAGTAAATTTGTCACGGAGTTGTTTTTTAGGTTGCAGGAACGAAAAAACATGTTATAATACTTTTGAATTATGTATAAAGATTGGTTACTTTATGAAAGTATTTTTTTATGAAGAAGAAAATGAATTAGAAACAGTTTTTTTAAGGCCTCAATACGAAATTCCGTTTTTAGGTATAACGCTTTTTGATTTTTCAAAACAAGCTTTTGAGCGTTTGGCGGAACAAATTAATGAGACTGTTGAGTTTTTTGTCCCCAATAACTGGGATTTAAATGAAAAAAAGTTTTTTGATTTAGATTTGACGAGTAAGCTTAGTGATGAACCTGAGTTGGTTTTTTTCACTAATGTTTACTCTTTATTTTTTGCGGATTTAGATAAAGAGTATATTCAGCATTTAAAACAAAATAAGGGAAAAGCTTTTTCTAGGGATGGTACAGTTTGTACATTTATGTCTAGTAAAGATGTTTTGAAGGAACCAAAAGATGATTCGTCTTTGGAATCATTCTTTTATGTTGAGAAACAAAATTTTTTGCATGTGAATCAAAAATTAGTTAGTAGGTTACATCCTGTACCTTTTGAAGGTAATGCAAAGATTTTTGGGTCTCCTGTTATTTTTTCTCAAGAAATAAGTAATTCAACAATTTGTGGTCCTTCATTTATTGGTCCTGACGTAAAAATATATAATTCTTATATTGCTCCAGGCACTATTCTTGTAGGTGAAACTACAATTGCTCAATCAAAAGTTTTTTCTTCTTTCATTAACCAATCTCATGTTTCAAATTCTGAAATTGAGTCGGTTTTATCTTCGGATTCACAAGTGGTTGGTTTAACTATGAAGGACAGTTTAATTCCTTATGGAGGTTTACTTTTAAATGAAAGGTAAATTTAAGAATTTACGTCCATACGCAGATGAAATTATGGATGATTATTTATATAACGACATGAATATGTCTGAAATTTCTGAAAAGTATGATGTGCATTACTCTAATTTGCGTAGGTTTATTAAGTACGAAATTAAAGAAAGAGGTTTGGAAGAAAATTTTAATGTTCAGTACATTAATGTTTCTGATTTTAAGTATTTAGATATTGGTGACACTTTTCAGTTTGATGAAAGAATGACAACGTGGAAAATAATTAAAATTACCGAGAAAGAAAATGAGCTTGTTTTTGAAATGGTTCCAACTTCTGATGTTAATCCTCAACGTCATTGGGTTAATGACGAGTTAGTGGTAAGAAAAAATGAAGCATGGTGAAATAAAAAAATTAAATGCGGAAGAAGAAATTAAGGATTTATATTACAACCAAGGTTGGAATTATTCTGCTATAGCTAAAAAGTTTAATTTGTCTTATCAAAAAGTTTATCGTTTTTTGCGTGATGATAAAATACGTAATTTTGATGACGATAAACTTGAAGCTATTGCAATGTCTGAAGAGGTGGGTCCTTTATCTGTGGTTCAAAACTTTTTTCAGGCGGTTCATCATTCTTCAAAAGAATTAGCTTTTACTTCTATTGTTAATCAAATGCTTAGGGAGAAGCTTGCTGAAACCATTGATAAGGAAGGTATTGAGAATTTAACTCGTGGGGATAATTACGAACTTTTGAAGCAGTGGTATAATAATTCTGAAAAAATGAATAAGTTGGTAATTAATGCACAAAAAATGCTTGAGGGTTACATTAGTTTATTTTCTCAAGTTCTTGATGTGCAAAGAGAAGTGTCGTATGTTAAAATTGTTACTGACTTATTAAAAAAAGAAGACCCAGAATTATATAGGAAACTTCAAAAAGCTATGGATGCAGACCCTGAAGCTAAACGTGTACTTGAAGCTTTATCTAGAGAAGATGTTGTTCATTACTGGGATTCTGATGCTGGTAGTGTTCGACAAAAAGATATTGAGGAAGTAATTAATGGCTACGAGTAAAAAACAAAGTTCGTTCAGTGCTTCTTCTGAATGGGGTAATTTACTTAGAAAAGGAGAGCATTTAGCGCGTGAAGCTTCTGGTGAGCTTTACCATACTGAACCTGTTGATTTAGAAACTTTTGTAACTGACCCTAACTACTTAAATCAGGGTATGTGGGGAATGTCAGAAACACAAAAAGAATTTATTGAGCAAGGTTCTGACTTAGATAATAATAAAACATTTTTCGTTATGTTTGTTGGCAAAGGTGGCGGAAAGAATTGGGCCACTGGAATTCTTTTCCTTTATGTTGTTTATAAACTCTTGTGTATGTATGACCCACACAAATATTTAAATCACAATAAAGCTAAATCAATAACATTAATTAACGTCGCAATTAACGCCGTTCAAGCCAGAAAAAACTTTTTCGACCCCATCTCTAACATTTTAAAAACAGCTGGGGAAAAAGCTTTTAAGCAATTTGGTTTTAATCCAGATGAAGATATTTTGTCTACCCAAATTGTTTTCCCTAATAATATTGAAATTATGTCTGCCAATAGTCGAGCTGGTGGTATTGAGGGGTATGATATTCTTCTTGCTATGGCTGATGAGGTTGATGATGTTGAATTTTACGGCGTCGAAAAAATTGTTAATACATTAAGGACATCAGCACAATCACGTTTTGGCGGAAAAGAAAAAGTTATTGTTATTTCTTACAGACGTTATGAAGGTTCTTCAGGAAAAATTTTAGAGTACTATAACCGGTATAAAGATTTATCTCATGTTTACGCACGGAGGTATGCATCATGGGATTTTCATCCTGTTCATGGATACGATAAATTTGAAGAATATTTTCGAGAAAATCCTGAAAAAGCGGGATGCATGTATGGCTCTGAAGAGTCTGGAAGTTTTGTAGATTCTTGGATTAAAGACCCTAAAAGAATTAAAGCTTCTATGAATTTAGAGCGTGAATGGATTTTTGATTGGGATTTACCTTATCAAACTCTAGAAGTAAACTCTAAACCTTGGTGGGATACTGATTCTCATGATGAATGGAAACAAAATCCCATGTCAGAGCATAGTTTTACTCGTAACGGACAAAAATTTGTTATTGACCCATATAACATACCTATTAAAGAGCATGGAATTCCAGGACAAAAGTATGTATTGTGTGGTGACCCTGCTTTAGGTTCTGACGCTAATGGTGGTGATGGTTACGGTTTAACTTTGGCTCATAGGGAAGTTATAAAAGATGATTTTGGAAGAAAATTTCCACGACCCATAATTGATTTTTCTTTTAGATTTACCGGTAGAATGTTTGAAGAAAAACAAGTTCAAATGAGCGCAGTGGAAAATTTAATTAAAAAACTTAAAGACGAGTACGGTTATGATATTCGTATTTTTAGTTTCGACGGTTGGAACTGCTTGGCGGAAGGTTCTAAAGTTTTAACAACATCTGGGTACAAAAAAGTAGAAAATCTTTCTGAGGGAGAGGGTGTTCTTGGGAAAAATGGGGTTAATTACGTAAAAGCTTTGGAACAAAAAAGCGGTGTTCCTACCTATATAGTTAAAACAGATAATGGTCTTGAGATTGAAGTAACTAGAAATCATCCATTTTTAGTTAAAAATAAAGGTTTTGTTCAAGCAGAAGTTTTAAATATTGGTGATAGAATTTTTCATAGCAATTCTTCTTTGTTTGGTGATTATGAAAATATTCCAGAAGCTCTTGTTTTAGGCTATCTAGTTGCCGAAGGGGATTGGAATTATGGTATTAGGTTTTCAAACTTAGAAGAAGAAGTTAAAGATGATTTTTATAATTCTTATAAGTCTTTGTACTCTGATGTCAAAATTTATAAGTACGAAAAAAATGTTAGAACCAGTGATAAAAGACTTTTGGATAAACTTTGTGAAAGTGGTGCTCATAATAAAAAAGTGCCGAACTCTGTTTTTTCTGGCACTAAAGAGCATATAGGTGCATTTTTATCAGCTTTGTATGAGGGTGATGGTAATGTTCAAATTGAAAAAGCTAGAAAAAATGGGCAAAAAGTTAAAGTTGAGTTAACTACAGTTTCTGAAACTTTATCTAAAGACGTTCAATTATTGTTGTCTCAGTTAGGTATAAAATCGTATAGGAAGTACTATCATAATAAATGGTTTAATGGGAAAAGAACTCCTTACTATCGTATTACAATTTCTGGACGGCAAATTTTATTGTTTCAAGAAAAGGTAGGATTTAGGAGTAGTAGAAAAATAAGTAAACTTAAAGATGCTGTTTCGAAATTAAATTATACGAGAAAACCAAGGTTTATTGATTCGGCTAAAGTTGTAGATATCCAAGAATCCACTTCTAATATTGTTCACATGGAAGTAAGTGGGGATAATACTTATGTAGCGGAAAATTTAATTAATCATAATTCTGCTTCTTTAACTCAATGGATTTCTAAAACTTATCCCAACGCTATTGTGTATGATAGAAATCTTGTAGAGACAGATGATTACACAGCTTTGAGGGATTCTATTTTTGGTGAGGCTGCCCCTAGCAGTGGTCAAGGTGAAAAAGAAACTAATGGTGGGATTGATTGGCCTTGGCATCCTATTGTTTATGAAGAAGCTCGTAATTTAAAAGAAGATAGGACAAAACCAAAAGTTAAAATTGACCACCCTGCTAATGGAACTAAAGACATTATTGATACTATAGCGAAAGCCACCCGGATTATTCTTTATCAGTGGCCTTTTACAGACATTATGGCTGTAGGTACTGACGTTAAAAATGTAGAGCTTGAGAAAAAAATGAATTTAGGTGTAGCGTCAGAAGAAGAATCCTCAAAGTACTATCAAGATTTGTATTCTAATTCAGTAGGTATGGGTAAATGGAAGGATGAAACAGCTCAAAAACCAATTACTTATGACGAGTTGTTTAATGATTAATTATGGATTTAAGTTTTACAAATAAAATTTTTATTCAAGAAGAAATAAAAAAAATAAAAAATGGTGATTTAATTCGTTTTTTGGAAGATGCAATTGAGAGGTACCCAAATTATTTTTGGGTTTCTTCGGCAAGTAAAGAAAAATATCATCCGCCTGATGAAAGAAAAAAAGGTGGACTTGTTCTGCATGTTAGACGCCTTTGTGCTTTAACTGAACACATGGTTAGACTATACGAATTAAATTATTGGGAAAGAGATGTGCTTTTGGCTTCCTCTATCCTTCATGATGCTTTTTCTAAAGGGCAGACAGATAAAAATAAAACTAGTTACTCTCAACCACTTCACCCTTTGTATGTACCTATGCAGTTCCCTTTTAATGGTGATGCTGACCGGTTTATGGATAAAAAGCTTTATGATGAAATTATGGAATGTGTTGTTTCTCATAGTGGTAGATTCAGTATACATCCACTTTTAAACAGCAATAAAAAATTGCCAAGTATTTTCCAACAAATGGATTACTTGGCAAGTAGAGAAAATATCATTATTGATATTGATTAAGTAATGATTTTTGATTGTTGCTGAACAGCTTCAGCGTTTTTCCTTACTTCTTGAACGTTTGAGTCTGCATCAGCAACATTTTTCCTGTAAGATTGAAGGAAAGCATCCATCATAAATGGAGTAAAGCTACCTAGCTCACTAGAGAATTTAACGAAAGCTACAGCTTCTTCTCTAGTTAGGTGATTAGATTTAACTAACTCTTGAATATAATTTTCTAGGTGTGGACCAATGATAGCTACTTCTTCCTCGCTAGGAACATTAACTGGAACCTGCAAAACAAAAACAAAATCTGGTTCTTTTTGTTGGTTCTGCTGATAAAGTTGCTGTTGTTGTTCTTCAAAATTTTGTTCACTCATACTGGTTTTCCTTTCTTAAATATTTGTATCCATCTTTCATAAAAAAACTGCTGAAGGAAGTTTTAATTGGGTAGTTTTTGTATGCAGATTTTATGTTCCTAACAACAGTTAATTCATTTTCTTCTTCATGAACTTCAAGAATTTCGTATTCAGCTGAATACTTTTGTTTTGTTGTTTCATCACTAACTAAATTGCTTACGTGATATACTAACATGCCTTTTTTTAATCCGTCAATAGAGTTTATTTCTTTTAAATTAGGCACAGCAATAAAATCACCTTTTTCTTTCGCTTTTTCTTTTTCAATCTTTTGTTTTTTAGTTTCTTTATTTAACTTATCTTTATACCATAAACACGTTTTTGGTTTTCTTCCTTTCTTGTCATACAAAAAATACATTCCACACGCTTCACACTCAACAAATTTATCTTTTTTTGTTTTTCTAGAGTACTTACATTTAGAAACATCTATCATTTTTTACCTTTCAGAATAATCTAAAAGAACAATGTTTTTTACGTCACCCAAAAAACTAATTATTTTTTCTTCATCATAAAAAGCTTCTAAATAAAATATTTCGTTTTTCATTTCCTCAGCTAAATCAGCTAAGTAAAGTAAAGAACTTTGAATTAATATTTCATCATCTTTTTTGTTATAGGTTTCCCGTGTTGGTAAACCTAAAAAAATTATTTCAGAAGAACGATATGTTGGGTATGAAATACCAATTTTATTATAGTAACCCCAACGCTTTTTTAGTGTTGGGAATTTTTCAAAAGCTTCCTTAGACCTTGGGTTAACAACACTTAATTCCCCATTCTTTTTAGTATGTAAAGTAATGGGTAAAACAATTACATTTTCTGGACCTAAATACTCCCAAAAATCCTCATAAGGTTCCCGAACAATATTCATTCACAATCTAATCCTTTCTAAATCAAAAAAGGTATTGGGGTCAATAGCAGTTTCTAGTACACCAATAATGTTTTTAGATTCTTCTTCCCCATACTTATCTGCCATCCAAACTTCACTAACATTGTTTAGTTTTGCAGGTTTTTTAATCATGTCTTTTATTTTTAAAGCAAACTCAGCTAAAACCTCTTCTAAATTACTGCATTGAGACGTATCAATAAAAATTGAGTTTTCATCAGTTTTTTCTTTTGAAAGTTCAAGAGTAACATTATTAATATTGTTGTACAAAGCAATATCAAGAATTAAAGGCCTGAGTTCTTCCGTGTTTTCATCCAGTATAATTTTAATCATTTTGCCTCCTTAAGCTCGTAAATATATTACAACATTAAAAAATTAGAATGATGAGTAAAAACCAAAACTAATTTTTAATTTGTAAGTGTTTTTAATTATACAGGAAGAGATTCCCACGTGTCTATAATTTCAGTAACAATTGGGTCTCTCATGTTTTCAATCATCTCAATAGTTTTAATATATGGTAGTTTTTCAGAAAGATGCAAAACTTTTTCCAACCCAGTAATTATTTCAATCGTATCACTTTGTTTAAAATCCCCAGAAATAACTATTTTACCTGTTTGACCCATCCTTGTTAAAATCATTAACATTTGATGAGCTGTTAAGTTTTGTGCTTCATCCACAATAAGTATACCATCTTCAATTGTTTGTCCACGCATTAAAGCTACGGGCAACCTTTTTATTTTATCAGCTGTTATCAATGACTCAAAAGTTTTTTCTCCCGCATCACCAAACTTATTAAAAAAAGAAATCAATGGTTGAAGGAAAGGGTCAATTTTATCGTCGATGTCTCCAGGTAAAAAACCAAGTTTTTCAGTTGTGACTAAAGGTCTAGATAAATAAATTTTGTTTATGTCGTTAGCAGGATTAGAAAGTAACTTCATTGCTGCATAAACAGCTGTAAAAGTTTTTGCAGTTCCTGCTTTTCCATATAGAACAGTCAGCTTATTATTTTTTATTGCTTCGACAGCAACTTTTTGCCTTTCATTTAAATTATACTTTTTTAAAACTGAATGCAAGCTGATTGTTTCTTTTTTAGACATAACTTCTCCTCTAAATCAAAAACCCATAAGCACGAAAAATCGTACTTATGGGAATAAAATGGTTTGAATTATTTTTTAAAGATGCAAAATAAAGCATTTATTTTAGTATTACGGTCTGGATAAGGTTACTATGTTAGACATTCCGTTGCTGTTTTCAACAAAATAATTTACTGATTGTCCTTCCTCCAAAGAAATAATATCTAAAAAGGTAGATGAACCTTCAAATGTATCATATCCATCTACTTGAGCTAATAAAATATAATCAGCTGGAGCTTGAATTGTATAAATTTCTGTCCTGTAAACTTTTGTAGCTGTCAAATAAGCACTATCCCATGATAGTAAAGGTTGATTATCCGTAGTTAAATTACCATTCAAAGATGGGGGATTCAATTTTTCATAAAAAACTAAATTTTCATCTGGATTAGATAAAAGTAAAACAGGGTAATCTAAACCAAAAACTAAATTAATTTGTTTTGTTGGAAAAATAATTTCTTTTTCTGAATTAGAATCCCTAGATGCTTCATAAGCAGTTTGTTCTGACGTAGTGTGAATAAATCGATGACTACCGTCATTAAAAATAACTATTTTAGGTAACAAACTATCGTTATCTTCATTTATCAAAACAGAAGAAACATCTTGTTCTCTAATAAATTTAGATGTTTTATAAATCATTAGATTAAAGTATAAAGCGGTTCAAATCCTCATCTTCTTCTCCCGCTTCATCCTCCTCGGTTTCAGTAAAATCTTTTAAATGGCCCATTATGTATTGTACGTCTTTTAATTTTAGGTGACTTAATTCTTCATCAAAAACAATCTTTATCATGTAATTAATTAAATCTTCATTATTCATTTAGTCACCTCGAAAATATTATAACACATAGAATTTATTACTCCAATGAGAAAAAGAAAATAAACGTGTAGTTTAAATGAGCAAAATTTTCTTTAAAAATATCAACCACTTCAGCATTATTTAATTCAGAAGATAATTTTGGGATACCAATGAAATTTATTTTGTCTTGCATTTCTTCTGAATCAATAATTCTTTTTAATCCAGAAACACCAGTTTTCACGTAATCAATTTTACTTTTTCGTTTCCAGTGGTTTTTTACCGGAAAATAAATTACATCTTGAACAGAGTTAGTAATAAAGTTTTGAAGGTCTTCATTTGTTAATTCTTCACTTTCATCCTGAAAAGATTTAATTTTTGTTACATCCATGTCGGTGTAATGAAGTACGTCACCTGGCTGAAAAGCTTTTACTTTTCGTTTTTTTCCAGTCGCGTCATCAATAAAAATTTCTTTTTTGCACATCTCAACATAATTTTTTTGGGAACGTGGAAACCTAAAAGCAAAATCTTTACTTATTTCAGTTTTAGGTACACCCTTACAATTTACAGGATTAATCAATACATCCAATGAATCTTCTTCAAAAATGTTTTTCTCAGAAAAAATAAACTCAGCCATAATCATATAACCTTTCATACCAATTTTTTATTTCGGAATAAATTTCATCATCACCTATAAAATCATTAAATGTCTTTAATAAAGGAGCTAAATTTAAATCCACTGCCCATGAAATGTCGTCTTGCTTAACGTAATCTATTTCATAAAGAGGGAAATTATAATTACTGAAGTCACTTATTGTTTGTTCTTCAATAATTTCGTAAGTTACATCACCAACATTGGATTTCCATTCGTGGTTAGATTTCATTTTAAACCAAAAAACTTTTTTTCCAATAACAATCTTTTTATGTGTTTCAAAAGAATTTTGATTTATGTAGATAGATGATAAGTAATTACTATAAGATGGGATGTCTTTCCTGTCAATCAAGATTTTTCCGTCCCCATCATGAGAATACTCGTCTAGGTAAACAACAAATTTTTTTGCTGACCAAAATTTTTTTGATAAATCATTAAGAACGCCATGCGGAATTACAGGCTCATTCATTTTTTCTAGTTGTGAAAAAAGGTTGCTTCTACTTACGTTGTTTCTTCTTACTCTTTGGAAAACTAAATGGGGTTCCGGTTTAGTAATTTGGTCAAACAAATAATCATAAAAATCAACAAAATCTGTTTTCAAAACAATTTTCATACTGCTTTTCATTTTCACTTTTTTCAGTTGGAATGTCAACTAAAATTGCCTTTATTTTTCATTTATTAAGTCGTTGCTTTTTCAATATTTACCTGCTAAACTTTTATCCATATCACCAAAATTTGATGTGATGTAAAAGCTATTTACAAAATTTCAACAAGGAAGTATAGTCTTGTTGATTTAAAACCTACATCTTTTTTCTCTTCAAAAAAGCATTTTTTGAAGGGTGTGGGACACTTTACACTTTCAGGAGGGAATTATGCTATTTGATAAACGTGTCGAGCTAAAGCCATGGGAATATCCTGAATTCAATGATTATAAAGATGCAATTCGTCATTCTTATTGGATTCATACTGAGTTTAATGTTGATGAAGATATTCAGGATTTTAGAACACAAGTAAGTGAAGCTGAACAAACTGCAATAAAGAATTCCATGCTTGCTATTGCTCAAATCGAAGTTGCCGTAAAAACTTTTTGGGGTGACTTGTATAAAAGAATCCCTAAGCCCGAAGCTGGCTCTGTAGGTTATACTTTTGCAGAATCCGAAGTTCGTCATCACGATGCATATTCTTTCCTCCTTGAGCGTCTTGGGCTTAATTACGAGTTTGAAAGAATACATAAAATTCCAGCTATGATTGATAGAATTGATTATTTGCAAGACTATATTGATTTGAAGAAAAGTAAAGAAGATAAAGACTTTTCGATGGCTGTACTTCTTTTCTCTATCTTTATTGAGCACATTAGTTTGTTTAGTCAATTCTTAATTATGATGTCTTTCAATCGAGAGAAAAACCTGTTCAAAGGAATTTCTAATATTGTTGAAGCCACTTCAAAAGAAGAACAAATTCATGGTCAGTTTGGTACGTACGTAATTAATGTCCTTCAAAAAGAGTACCCTGAGTGGTTCGAAGGTGATTTTGAAGAGCATGTTCAAGCTGCTGCATTGAAAGCTTTTAAAGCTGAAAATAAAGTGATTGATTG
>PR_CR_10_Liq_1_inCRDRAFT_1000029_pt1 | contig 70803 bp, 65 predicted proteins | sample PRCRCaboRojoPR_3_FD_10241 | JGI IMG/M metagenome (IMG submission 10241) | reverse complement strand
GAAGTGGGGGTCCCAGAAACTAACTTGTATGCATCTTGCTGCTTTCAACGGCAAAGTTGACCTTTGTTCGGCACTCATCCAAATAGGAGCTGAAGTGAATTGCCAGGACTCATTTGGCGAAACTCCTTTAATTGACTCATTGTACTTTGCCATTTACGAAGGTAAGTTGGAACTTACTGAATTACTTATTTTGAAGGGAGCAGACCCCAACATTAAGGACTTAAACGGAAACACTTCTTTAAGCAGATTGATTGAAATCAACCAAAGAATGACAGCAAGTGGGGAGACTGATATTTCTGATCTAGTGAGCTCTTACAAACAACTAGCCAACAAAGCAAGTAATTTTTAGTTAGTTAAGTGGAGAAACCGAAAAACCTACCTTTACTGCATTAAATTAGCAAAGCCGTTGCAGTTGCCTAATTCCCTCATTAGAGAGGTTGCTTCGTTTCTGTAAGTTAAGTAATTTTGAGAAATAAAAATGTCCATTCGACTGTTCAACTTCACTCCTAAACACTGGAGGAATGGAACCACCTTTTTGGGCAAAAATCTGTGTTGGCTCCTTGGTGAGGAGAACTACGACAGTTTACGTGTTTGGAAACGCACCATGTACGCAGAGTGGTGGTACGTGAAACAGCAGAACTTGTACTGGCTCTACATTGAAAAGCCTGAGTGGGCTAACTTCTTGGCAATCCCTCCCAAAACTGACTCTTCACACGGGTTTCCCTGGAAAAACACTCCTCCCAGGTACTCTCAGTTTGCTGAGGACAACTTTAACTCTGACGGGTACGTAGGTTGGTACACCTACCTTGCTGTGGGAATGGCTGCGCTTTGGAACGCTTACATTTACTTCTGGCCTAGAAGGTGGGCTAACTCCTACGACTTCCTACTTGAAGACAACAAAGAGAGACTCCAGTACATAGACGCCTTTATGACTTCCAACTACGACCAGATCCTTACTTATTGGTGGAACTACTGGCAGTACATTTTGCCTCCTCACAAGTACCACTGGTTCAGGGAAGACAGGTCTTGGCACTTCATGCCAGACTCCAAGATCCAGTCCTTAACTCTTACTTTGAACAAGAGAAACACTTCTTACGACCACCACTGGAGAGGAGTTGGTTACGAAGACAGCATGCTTTAACTAAGCAATTACTTTATAAATTAGCACTGAAGTTACTGTAGCTCAGGAAAGTAATGATTTAACCTGAAATACTGAAAAGTTAATAATAAATATGCTGGTTCGCAAAGCACTGAAGTTTGCTAGAGTAACCCAACCAGTCAGATTCTTATCTGACAAGAAGCCTCCGAAGGGATTTGAGAAGTTTTACCGAAAAAACTCTGACAACAAAGAAAAGACAGAAGACAATTCGGACAAGAACAAGAGCGGAGGCGGCCCGAACTTCAACAACTTCAACAACGACCCCAAGTTCTGGGCTAAAGTTGCCGCAGTGGCTGCAGGAGGGGCTCTAGGCGCTTACTCCCTTATTCCGCAAGAACCCCCTGTGCCCGATATTACTTTCCAGGAGTTCTACAACAACTACCTGGAACCTCAGAAGGCAAAGATGCTTAGTGTAGAGGTAAGCCAAACTCCTGGTTCACTGACTGACGTTTACGTGAAAGGAGAAGGAAACCGAGTAATAGGAAGAATCAAAGTCCCTGACGTGAACTCTTTTCTGGACTCTGTGCAAAGACACCAAGAAGACCTTAACAGAGACCGGAAAGACTTCATCAACCTTGAGTACATAGAAAGTAAGAAAAAGGGCGAAGACTACATTTCAATTGCTAGCAAAATCATTTCGCCACTTGTGCAGATAGCATTTATTGGCGGGATTAGTTACTTCATGTTCAAGTCCCTAAGGGGAGGAGGACCTAAGAGCCAAGGAGGAGGAGGAGGAGGTTTTGGGGACATCTTCAACATGTCGAAGGCCAACTTCAAAGTTTACGGAGTAGACAACAAAAAGGTAGGAGTGACCTTTAAAGACGTAGCTGGACTTAAAGAAGCCAAAATAGAAATCACTGAGTTTGTAGAGTTTTTGAAGAACCCTGAAAAGTTCAAGAAACTGGGGGCTAGGATCCCTAGAGGTGCTCTGCTAGTAGGACCTCCCGGCACAGGAAAAACACTTATGGCCAAAGCAGCTGCTGGCGAAGCTGGAGTTCCTTTCTTTTCAATCTCAGGTTCGGACTTCGTTGAGATGTTTGTAGGTGTGGGAGCTTCCAGAGTGAGGCAACTGTTTAAACAAGCTAAAGAAAGGTCTCCTTCTATAATTTTCATAGACGAAATCGACGCTGTGGGCAGGAAAAGACACGGAAGAGTAGGAGGCAACGACGAAAGAGACAACACCCTTAACCAACTCTTGGTAGAAATGGACGGATTCACTACTGACACTCATGTAGTAGTTATGGCAGGCACTAACAGAAAAGACATTTTGGACAGTGCTTTGTTGAGACCGGGCAGGTTTGACAGAACTATCGAACTCTCCTTACCAGACTTAGAGGGCAGAGCTGAAATCCTCAAAGTCCACTTGGGACCTATTAAACTCAATCAAGAAATGGCAATTGAGGACTACGCCAAGCGCCTTGCAGCCCTTACTCCAGGGTTCAGTGGAGCTGACTTGTCTAACCTTTGCAACGAAGCTGCTATCTATGCTGCACGCAAAGAAAAAGACTATGTAGATAGGCATGACTTCGAAGCAGCTTCAGAAAGAGTCATTGGCGGACTTGAAAGGTCCAAAAAACTCAACGAGAAAGAGAAAAACATAGTAGCACACCACGAAGCTGGGCATGCAGTAGCAGGGTGGTTCTTAGAAGGAGCAGACCCTGTGCTTAAAGTTAGCATTCTTCCAAGGTCCAAAGGTGCTCTTGGGTTTGCGCAATTTTTGCCCAGCGAAACAATGCTTTACTCTAAAAACGAACTTTTGGACAAGATCTGTGCTGTGTTAGCAGGCAGGGTTTCAGAAGAACTCTTTTTCGGAAGAGTAACTACAGGTGCCCAAGACGACCTTTACAAAGCAACTAACATTGCCCAGAGCTTAATTGCAAGGTTTGGGATGAGCGAGAAACTAGGAGTAGTGGGCTACAACATGGACGAAGAAGCCTTTAGCAAGCCTTTCAGCGAAGACACCAACAGAATAATTGACGAAGAAGTAAGGGCTATAGTGGGTCAGTGTTTGGAAATGACTAGGACTCTGCTGAGTGAAAAGAAAGAGCTAGTTGGAGCCCTGGCTGAAAGGCTCAAGGAAAAAGAAAGAGTGACTCACAAAGAACTTGTAGAAATCCTAGGACAGAGACCTTTTGAACAAGACGAAGAGTACAACAAATACGTCAACGAAGAAGAACAAGAAGAAAAAGAACAAGAGGCCGAAGCTGAAGCCATTAAAACTTAAGTTACTGCTAAGCATAGTTGTTAGTTAGAGTTAGTTCCAAGTTAAAGTGAATATTGTTGGCTAATAAAATGGTTTACATCATAAGGAACAAAGGGTTCTGGGAGTACGCCGCAGGAGCACGCCACTACGACCGCAACTTCCACAACTTCATCAAACCTATGGAACCTCCCAAAGAACAGACTCTTTTCATCTCCCGCAAAAACATCTCTTATTTCCCATTCCGCTACTTACACGTTTACCGTACGCTGAAACGCGCAGGGAACCAGTTCTTCCAAGGCAACGAACTGCTCCAGAACACGTTTACTCTAGCTTTGAGGAGCATGTACTTAAGAGTGCCTGAAGAGATGTTTACTGAAAGGTACGGAGGAATTGAAATGCTGGTCCACAAAGGCGAGCGTCACTGGGAACTGATGACTTATAACCAACATCCTTTGCAGCACGACATTTACGAAATCTTCAACCAGTACTGCCACCACGAGCACGGAAAGAAACTGTCTGGAGAAGAGCAGAAACTCGAAGAAATGTTTGCTAGGTTCGAAGAAGTCTTGACTGACAAAAAGGAAAAAGCTGGACTTAAGAAGCACGAGACCCTGGACATGGAAGACTTAAGGGAAGCCTTTGACAAGGTGCTCCAAGAAGAGAGAGAAGACTCCGGGTCTAGTTTGTACGTCAAGTCCCAAGAGCAAAAGGACAAGGAATTTGACGAAACCAACCCTAAAAGAGTTTCTTTCTTTTACTAAATAAAGCAAAGATTAGTGCTTAGATAAATGTGGATTTTGTTGCTTGTGCTTGGCGCATCAGGCTTGCAGGTTTTAAGCCGCAAAGAACCTATTACTCGCTTGGCCTTTGGGTCGTGTGCTAACCAATTCAGGAAAAAAAACCCCGAAATCTTCCACTCGATTGCAAACTGGAACCCTGACTTGTTTGTTTGGTTGGGAGATGCAATATACGCAGATATCCTTACTCCTTTTGTAGGTTTCAAAAGCAGAGCCATTCCGGAGTGGAAAGCACTTTACGACTCTTTTAAGCAAGAAGAGGGCTACAAACAACTTAGAGAAAAAGTTAACATTACTGGGGTTTGGGACGACCACGACTATGGCTTGAACAATGCTGGCAAGGAATTTCCTTTGAAAAGAGAAAGCAAAGAGCTTTACTTGGACTTTTTGGAAGAAGACAGAAGTATAAGGGACAGTCATGAAGGAGTGTATGTGTCTTACACTTTTGGCGAAAAGGGCAAGCAAGTTAAACTTATTTTGGTAGACATTAGGTACTTTAGAGACAGTGAAAGCGATAAAGAAGGAGACTCTTTGGGCGAAGAGCAGTGGCAGTGGCTTGAAAACGAACTTAGGAACCCTGGCGACTTAACTATCATTGGCAATGGAATCCAAATCAACATTGAGGACAGACTAAGTGCAGTAGAGACTTGGCACAAAAAGTCCAGAGAAAGGCTTTTTCAACTAATTAAAGAGATACCAGGAGTCATACTGCTTTCAGGAGACGTGCACATGGGAGAAATTATGAGGAACCCTTGTCTTAAGTACCCTTTGTACGAAATTACTTCTAGCGGCATGACGCACACTGCCTTTAACGTGTTTGGGTACTTGATTTACCTAGGACTCTACGGAACCTTTCCTTGGACTTACGACCTCACTTACAGAACTGTAGAAAAGAACTTTGGAACTGTTGAAATCAACTGGGAAGACAAGTGGGTAGAACTGAGTGTCAGGGACTCCTACTCACAAACTTTGTTGGCTCACAAAGTTGCTTTTGAAGAACTCAACAGTGAGTGTGAAAGCACTTACTTGTGCTATCAAAAGCCTTTGGAAAGGAAACTTAAACACATAGGAGCTTTTGCAGGGGTATTTTACTTGCCTCTAGCACTGCATTTGCTTGCTTTGCTTATATTTTTAAGGAAGTACACCAACTCTTATTAATCTTACAGTTATAAAAAGTTTGATGGTACCATTTCGTCAAAAGAAGGTTTGGTGAACTCAGTCCAGGTGAACTTGACCATCTGCACAAGTATAAAAGCTAATAAAGAATTCAGTAAAAGTTTCGCAACTGAAACTCTTTCGTACTTAGGGGCCTTAGCTCTGCCTATTAAGTACAAAAAGAACTGAATTAAACCTTTAAGTCGTTTGCCAAACAACTTGATAACAGCTCTAACTGAGTCAGCACCCCAAGACTTAATTCTTAATAAAGCTTCCCAAAACACCTGCATTGAGTGCATGCTTTGCTCAATTGTTTCTGCTGTAAAGCACAAGGAGTTCACCATCATCGAAAACCTTTCAATAGCAATCATTCCTTTGGAAGGTTGTGAATAAGGACTCATTCCCATTCCTCCCATTCCACCGAAGCCTCCCATTCCACCCATTCCTCCGTACATGGAGTAAGGAGACCCCATTCCGTACATGCCAGGACGCATCATAGAGGAGTACATCGGTCTGTAGGGCATACTGCGCCTGTAGGGGTAAGAGTCCGAAAATGAATTTAGAGGAAGGGAACTTTGAAGTGAACCCTGGGGACCTAGGGAGTTTTGGGCAAGTGAGCTCTGGGGTAGGGAGCTCTGGGTTAAGGAGCTTTGTGTAGTTTGGGGCGTTGTTTGAGGGGTGCTTTGTGTTGTTTGGGGGGGTTGAGAAGTTCCAACTTCCCAAGGCTTAGGAGGAGCAGACATTTATAGTTAGTTAAGCTTTGGCTTCTTCTTGGGAAAGTTGGGCTCTAAGAACAGTGCCATTGACTAGTTGGGGGTAGTCACACAGAGCTAAAGGACCTAATAGTTTGTTGCCTTCATGATAAAGTTCCTGTTTAGACTTTACAATAGCTTCGAAGGGAACATCCATTTTGCTGGAGAGTTGGTACTGGACCCATTCTACGTTAACTCCTGTTTTGAACTAAGTAAGATTTACGTTGTCTTCATAAACTCTTCCGTCAGTTAACTCGATGATGAGGTGGAGAGTTTCCCCAGCTATTTCTTCGCTTTCTTCAAGGGCTGTTTTAGTTTCCCGACCCTCTATATTGAGATTCAAAGGCGATGCCATTTATAGTTTTATAATTGGGTTACATAATGTTGCACAGTTCGCATGCTACCTTTTTGGGTTCTTCAAATGAGATGTGGGGGGAGTTTTCTTTGTTGGGGAAGTAGTATTCTACGTCTTTTTTAAGCTTTTTGAGTATTTTAGTGCGGTAGTCGTAGTTCTTTATAAGGACTTCTTGTTCTAACACGCTTTCGTTAATTCCTTTTTTGGCTTTACTCAAGCAAACCAGGAACTCGTAGTCTTCGTAGCCAGACTCAACAAAATTCTGGTAAAGGAAACCTAGTTTCATGTCCTCAAGCCAGTCTCTAAGCGAAGGCGGACTAAACAGTCCTACTGTAGCGTTGTTGGGAGCTACACAGCAGTTAAACACACTGTTGTTCACAGTTTTGCCAGGAGCAACACTCCTCATGATGTTGAATCGCTTAGTTATTCCTGCTTCTTCTTCTAGTTTAAGCAACAACTTTTTTCTGTGGCCTGGACGTGTAACTCCTATTGACTTTAAGTGGGAGTCAGAAATAGGCATGGGAGAAGACATTTGTTCAACCATGCACTGGATGTCGTCGTAGCCAGCTTCAAGCAGCACATCGTAGAGTTCCCCTAAGTTACTAGACTCTAGCCAGTCGTAAAGAGGTTTGAGGTTGGAGCTTCTGTCAGTTAGTCGGCTGGTCCCGCGGAACTTAATGACGTCTTGGACTTCTTCTTTGCCAAAAGTGCTGAATTCTGGGTTTTTAATCTTTTCTGTTTCAGTAACTGTGTAAGAAACCTTTTCTGAAATAGGACTTAAAGACCCCTCAGTTAAAGGACTCAGGAAGGCAGAAGTCAGTTCGTCGCTGTACTCTTCGTTAGCAGGGGGTTTTAGCTGGAGCATTTTGGTCATGTCTTCATTGCAGGTCAAGTCAAAAGCTGTTTTTCCTTGGTTGTCTTTGACTCCTGGGTCAGCTCCATGCTGAATCATCATTTGGACACAGTCAGAGTGAGCACAGTCCACAGCGTAGTGTAGAGGAGTTCTTCCGAACTAAGTAAATTTTACCATGAAGTTAGGCAAGTTTGAGTCAGCTCCGTTTTTAATGAGGAGTTTAATCATCTCAGAGTCTCCACGAAAAGCAGCATGGTGCAGAGGTGTGTCTCCGTCATTTTGTTGGTGATTGGGATTTGCCCTGTAACTCAGAAGCAACTCTGCAAGTTTGTACTGGGAGTTATCTGCAGCTTGGTGGAGAGGAGTTTCTCCTAGGTTGTTGGGGTTGTTGGGGTTTGCGCCTTTCGAGAGCAAAAACTCGGTTGCTTCGTAGTGACCGCAGATCACAGTCCGGTAGATGGGAGCCCATCCTAACTAAGTAAAGCTTACTCCTACGTCCCTTTCGTTCAGCTTGTCAGGTTGTGCTTGGTAAGCTTCCCTGATGGATTCTAAGTCTCCTACTCTGCATGCTCTGTGTAAGTCCATTGTTATTTAAATTTCCGTTTAGAAGAGCACAATGATTTGAGAGCTACAAATTCTTGTTGAGAAAATGGAAATGAGTTTAGAATTAATTCAACCCAAAACCTGGAACAACATACCTGACCCTCTCAAAGAAGCTATTTGCAGAATTTTGGAGACAATCCAGAACCAAAAAGCAGAGATTACAGCCACCAAAGAGTCTTTAAGTGAGCACATAAACACTTCAGACACAAAATTCAAAAAACTCAACAAAAAGTTTGAAAAACTCGAAGAAGACTACCTAGAAAACACTGAAAGACTAGAAAACTTGTCGACTGGGAACACTAGGAGGGTCAAAGAAGATATTTTCAGAAGCATCCAGCATAAGTTCAACGAACAAGAACAAATGAGAACAGAAATCCAGCAACTGCAAGAGAAAATAAACAGTTTCAAACACTTAGTTAACAAAAACGCTTCTTCAGCCAGCCAAACTATAGAGCAAAACAGAAAACAACTTGCGGAAAAGGTGAAAACTAAAGTCTCGAACGCTGCAAGTATGCTTGAAAAGTCAATTAAGTCTACTGAAGCTCAACTCAAGGACTCCGTAAATGACTTCCTAAACCAGAACTCAAAACTCAGCTCTGACTTAAACCAACTCACTAAAAAATTTGAAGAGTCCCAAAAAAAGGACTCTGGGCTTGAAGAACTCCACGAAAAGCTTCAAAAACTCGAATTCAGACTTAAAAAAGAAGTTGAAGAGCTTAAAAATAAACCCCAAACACATACTGTTGAAACTAAAGTTGAATACCCCGAACTAAAAGAGTTACTTAAACTCCAAAGCAATGTGGACGAGCACACCATTAAAAAACTATCAAACCAAATCAGTGACTTAGAAATCAAGTTTAACGAAAAACTGTTCGAAATTGAAGGTTCTTCTGAAATTAAGTTCTGTGAAGTAGAAGATAAGTTCAGTCAAGTTTACAAAGACTTCATGAGCAACTTAGAAGGAATCCTAGACGAACAGATGGAAATCAAACTTAAAGAAATCAGGGAAAAACTATCGGTAAGCACTAAGTAGTGGCTTCCTATTAACAAATCAGAAATTAAAGGAATGAACGCTTTAGAAGCTAGACTCTTCATGGTCGAGTCTAGACTTAGAAGTGAAGAAAACTCAAGGCACGAACAGTCTGAAAACCTAAAGAGAGAAATAGAATACCTAAAACACTCAAACCTAAACGTAACTTCTAAAGTCCCTATTGCTTTGAAACAATCTGAAATAGGACCTCAGTTTCAAAGCAGAAACTACAACTCTGGAAAGATCAGAACTAAGAAAAGGGTTGGAAGGAACCCTAAACTAAACAAAGTTACAGAGTTAGACGCTGCTTTGAGAAACAACACTAGTCAAATGGAAATGACCAAAATCTACCGCGACTACAGTCCTAACAACTACAAAGCTAAACACAAAATGGGCCCCAGACCTGTATCTTCAAGTGCTATACGCGAGTACAAAGAAATTATGTTTAAAACTCTCCAAATAGACTCCAGCCAAAACCTATACAAACCCAAAAATAACGAAGAGAGGAAGCTTTAATGTAACTAAATGGAAACTATGCAAACTGACATACAGTGGAAGGCTGTGGTGTTCAACCAACAAATCAAAAAGAACAGGTACCCCTGGGTACTCGAAAAGTTGAGCCGTGACTCCACAGAGTGCTCCCAAAACTTAACTCGTCCCTCTACTTCTCTGTCCAATTCCAGATTTTCTTTGTGCACAGAAAACAAGAGCATTTCTACCGAACACCACACAAACAGAGCTACTCAAACACAAATTAACAGTCCTAAGTTCCAAACACTCCACGAAAACTCTTGGAAGTCTTATAGCAGCCTTAACGACAAGTACGCTACTTCAAGTCCCATTGGAAGAGAAAAGCAGTTGCCTGAAAATTACCACCAAACCAGTCCAGTTTCAGTGAACTCTTTGCGCAACTCTAGTTCTTTAAGAAACTCAGGAAATCACCCAGACTCCCACCCAGGTTTTCAATCAGGTTCCCAATCAGGTTCTTTAAGAGAAAAGTCAAACGTTATGAAGGCAACGTACTACTTGCTGGATGCTTTGGAAAAGTCTGAGTCAGCTGAAACTGCTTTAGAGCATATAGGCTGGAGGTACGGAAGCAGAGCTAGAGACATCTGCAGGGTAGTTTCTGCAAGTGTGACTCAAGACTTAACTACTGGAGAGTTGTCCTTTGCACCCAAAGACCCACTAAGCAAAGTGATTCACTTGTCAGAAGTGAACGAGCAAAGCTCTCCTAACTCGAGTGGAATGGATAGTTACGGAATCTCTGCTACACTGTCTCGAGTGCTAGAAGAAGTTGTTCAGGTGCGCAAAGACATCAAAGAGATTTCAAAGCCTCAGTTTTAGTATTTAATTAAGTTAGTTCTGGCTTTTTGTATAAGTTTTAATGAAGAACTCAAAGTAACAACAGTGCCTCCAAAAAGCACCAGTGCAAAACTCAGTGCTTTGAAAGAAAGTGGTTCTATAAGGTTGTTGAGGACTTCTGCTAGGTACAGAGCTAGGATGCTGAAACTCATTGCCATATCGTAGGGGTCTTTAGTCATGCACTTTTCCAGTTCTTTGCAGAACTCCTGAGCAATTGGAATCCTTTCGTGAGGACTGCACTTGTTCACAGTATACTTCTCAGCGCACCTTTGAATCTCAATGCTGGCTTCTCTGGCTGCTGTTTCTACTCTACGTTGGATGTCTCTATAAAGTGCACTCAAACAAACCAAAACGAGAACAACTAGTAAGGTGTTTAGAGTCCTTTTACAGCTGAAAAAGCTTTTTCTAAGAGTTATATCGGTTTGAGTGGCAACACCTACTTTAAAGCCGTGAGGGTAAGAGTGGCTTCTTGGAAGTCTCAAAGCATTTTGCTTTTCCATTTATAAAAATGAACGAAAGCGAAGCACGTGACAGCATCCGCAAGATGATCTCTTACGTAGAAGAAGAGGCTAAGGAAAAAGCTCGCGAAATCGAAGCTAAAACTGAACACGAGTACAACCTAGCCAAAGCTAAGTACCTGCATGAAGCCAAAGAAAAGCTCCAAGCAGAGTACGATAAGAAGTGGAAGCAACTAGAAGTCCAGCGAAGAATTAACAAAAGTACTTCCATCAACTCTTCCCGAATGAACATAATGAAGGCTCGCAACGAGTGCATGATTTCTCTGACCGAAGAAACCCGCTTAGCAGTGGCTGACCGAGTCAAAAACGACCCTGACGAGTATAAAGAAATCTTGAAAAACCTACTTATCCAGGGCTTCATCAAGTTGCTTGACTCAGAAGTCACCATTATGTGCAGAGAAGAAGACCAAGAACTTGTCCAAGAAGTTTTAGAAGAAGCCCAAAACTCCTTTGCTGAAATAATGCAGAACGAAGCTGGAAAGACTTACAGTGTCACTGCTGTTTTGGATGAAAAGAACTTTTTGCCCCCTGCTCCTGAAAAAGGATCTAACAACCCTTCGTGCTCAGGAGGAATCATTTTGCTGTCCCACAATGGGAAAATAAGGTGCCAAAACACCTTGGACGACAGACTTGAACTTACTTTTAACTCAACCCTTCCTTTAATCAGAAGTATGATCTTTAGTTAAACCTTTTATACCATTACTGTTCAGAGTCACTGCTTGAGTTCCCAGTTTCCTCTGAAAGTTTCCACACTTTCACCAACCTGTCTGTGCCTCCGCTGACTATTACAGGCTGGGAGTAGTTCAGTGTTGTAATACAGTTGACTGAGCTTTGGTGGCCAGCCAAGTCCCCTACGCATTTCATAGTGTTTTTGCCTCTCCAAACGCGAATCCTTCCTTCTTTGCCTGCACTGTAGATAGCAGACCCCATGCAGTCAGTTGCAAGTGAATTAACCCAGTCGTTATGAGCTGAAAGCACAGTGGGGAAAGGAGTGTCGGCGTTCAGTTCCCACCTCCTCAAGTTTTTGTCTCGCGAGCCAGACACTATTGAGTTTTTGTAAATTGCAAGGCTCGTCACAGTGTCGAAGTGGGGAGGTTCGTAGGCCTTGAGCATTTCAAAGTCTGAAATCTGCATACGTCCCACTCTGTGGTTGCGGCTGGCGTAGTACAGCACGTCTTCGTAAGCGTTAATTGAAAAGACGTCTTGGTTTTTTTCTTTTTCAGCTATAGGAGTTTGGCTTTTTTTAAGGTCCCACACAAATATGCTGCTTCCGTTGCCGCTGGACTTTCCAGCACTGAACAGCAAGCCGTTTTGCATGTACAAAGCTCTGACTTCTTCGTTGTGTCCTCTGAGACTCCCAATGTTTTGGAGGGATATAGCGTCCCAAATGTTTATTAGGTTGGAGCAAGCAGTAATGATTAAGCCGTGCTCAGGCCAGAAAGTCATAGTTCTAATGAACGAAGAATGTGCTGGCACTTCACTAATCATACTCATGTTGTCAAGTGACCAAAGTTTGAAACTTTTGTTAGATCCTGTGTAAAGTATGTTTTCGTTGGAAACCATAGAACAAACTGCTCCTGAGTGGGCTTCAATACTTTGGAGACAAGTCCACTTTTGCTTAATATCAAACAAACTAGCTTCTTCAGTGTTTCCGTAGTTCCTAGTTCTTGAAGAAGACTTAGGTTGCAGTCTTTCCCAAACATCTGGTTTTTCTTCACTTGGCAAGTTTTTAGGGAACTTAAGGGCTTGGGTGCTTCGGCGGGGTCCTTTAGAGTTTTGTTCAGGTTGTGTTTTTTTGTTTTTGGCTTTTTCTCGAGCAGCTTGCAGTGAGTTAACGGTGGAGGACCTGTTTCTGGGCTTGGGATCTTCTGGAGTTTTGGTTTCAGACCAATTGCCTCTTAAGCTATTGTACTTTTGAGTGACCGAAGCTAAGTTAGTTTGTAGTTCCTGTATGTGTTGGAGGTGTTCGTTTTCTCTTTGTTCTAGTTCTTCGAGTTTCCTTTCACTAGGTTCTGAGTAGTCAACAGGAATGATTACGTGGGAGTTATTTTTTTCTTCGAGTTGTTCCAAGGCGTACTTTTCTTTATCTTCAAATTCTTTTTTGATTCTGTTGAGTTCTAGTTCTGACTGTTTAACTAAGGCTTCTCTTTCTTTTTTGGCTTGTTCAAGGGAGTCTTTGAACTCTTCAATGCTGTAATCTTTGTTTTGGATTTCTTTAGTAAGTGCTTTGCACTCTGAAGCCTTTTTCATGACTTCGTCGAAAAGAGCCTGAATTAAGTTTTGTGAGTCGTCTATGGTTTTAATGGTGTTGGACATAGCTTTGATGTCTTGGATTTTTGAGTGAGCGATTTCTTGAGAGAACTCTAGTAGTTTTTGTTGTTTGTAAGAAAGTTTAGCCTCAAGGGTTTCTAGTTGTTCTTCGATTTCTGTTAAGTTGACTTTGTCTTCTTCAATGGTTTGTTTAGTTTGTTCAGTTCCGAGTCCGTTGTCTACTTCCATTTGGGCTCTTTCTATTTTGAGTTTGAATGAAGCGTACTTGCGGTTTAGGGCTGTGATTTGGTTTTCGAGTTGGTTTTTTTCAACTATCTCAGCCCGAGTTACTTCTTTGAGTTCTTTTTCTCTAGCACAAGCTGTTGTGAAGTCAGCTACCCACTTACTCAGAACTTCTTTGTTAAGAGAACTAGGTCTTTTTTTCCTCATTTCTACTTCTCGTTGGCGTCTTTGAATAGAAGCGATTTCTTCAGTTTTCCGGCGAGCAATGAGTTCTTTTTTTCGGTTTTCAGCATTTAGTTTGCGGATTTCTTGGTCTTTTTTAAGGTTTTGTCTTTTCATTTGGAGGATTTCTTTTTGTCTGGCAATTTTCCACTTTTTGTTGGCTTCGTTTTCTTCTTTGAACTTTCGAATTAAACTGACTTTTTGTTGCTTGGCTCTTTGAATTTCGTCTGAGAGTTTGGAGAGTTTGGACTTTTGGTTTTCAATCATTTTGTATAGTGAGGACTGTTCTTTGTCTTTGTTGCGGTTGTGTTTGAGTTGTTCTTCGAGTTGGGCTATTTTTTGTCTGTACCTTTCAGAGACTCTTTGTTTGTCTGAGGAAGAACTTTCTCGCATTTTTTCCAAGGCTTGGTCTCGTTCACTGACTATTTTGTTGAGTTCTCCTTCGAGTTCAAGCATCTTTTTGTAGTACTGGCCGTTCATTTCTTCCATGAGTTTGTTTTGGTGTTCTTTAAAGGTTTCTTGGATGGTTTTCATGAGTTCTTCTTTTTCTTGGATTGAGCTTTCCATGCGGTTAAGTTGTTCTTGCTGTAGGTTCTTTCTGGCTTCTTCGTCTTCGCTTTCTTCAGGTTCTTCAGTTTCTTCAGTTTCTTCAATTTCTTGTTCTTCAACCGAAGTGGTTTCGTTTTGTTCTATTTTTGCAAGTACGCTCTCGGCAAACATCCTTCCGTAGTCTTCTACATTCACTTCTATTTCAGGTTCGTTTTGTACTTTAGAAGGTTTTTTCCTTTTGAGTTTTTCTAGTTCTTCTGTTTTTTTAGTAAGTAACTCTTGGTCTCGTTCGCTGGCTTTTAGTAAGTTCTCGTACTCCAGCTGCATTTCTTTGATTGTGGTTTCTTTTTGTTTTAATTCGGATTTTAGTTTTTCGATTTCGTTGGCAAACTCCTCGGCATTTGATAAGTCTTCAGAGTCTTGTTGGGTTTCTAGGCCAGCTTCTTGGCACTGCTTCATGTACATTTCAACACGCGACTTGAGTAGGGCTTTGTCTCTGCTGAGTTGCATAGTTTGGATCTCAGCTGTGTTGAGATGGGTTTTGTTTACTTCTAGTTCAGCTGTGAGTTGGGACACCTTTCTTTCTAACTGTTGGTTTTGCAACTTGAGTTCTTTTAGTTGCTCGTCACTTTCTTGGTCGCTTTTCTTGAGGAATTCTAAGTTTTCTTTGATGTCTTCAACTCCTTGCACGTTGAGTAGGCGTTTGTAGTTCCTCATTTCTTCTTTTAGAGAAAAAACTTCTTGTTTGAGTTGCGCTACAAGTGCTGACTGGGGGTCTCTGTTGATTACAGGTTTGTTTTTGATGTGCCTCGCTCGACTAGCGTACTTCAGGGTGTTTAGTGTTTCTTCAAAGTTAATTTCAGCAGGACTCACACACGCAATCATATAAGTTTTGGCATTCCCTCCAAGAGAATCCTGTAAAATCCTAGTTAGCTTTGAGTCCCTGTAAGGCACGAAATTAGACTTTTTGGACTCTTCTGTAAGGGCACTGATGACATTTCCTAGACAAAGAAGTCCTTTGTTGATGTTGATGCCTTCTTTCAAAGTAGCTCCAGAAGCTCCGGTCCTTTTAGCCCTTTCAGAACCAGCCAGGTCTACAAAATGGAACTTTGCCATCATAAACTCTTCTTGACTTTCGTCTTCTGGGTTTATGATTTGCTGCTCTATGTTGATGGTGAAGATAGCGTGTGAGCGACTAGAAGTTGAGTTCATCAACGTGCACGCAGTGCTTCTTTTCAAGGTTCCCCGATCTAAGCACTCACACATTTCATCGTACGAGCTCACTACTTCTTCGTGGAGTCCCATGAGCATAATGTTCCCTTTGTCTTCTCGAATGCTTATAGGCTTTTCAGTAGTTACATTGTTAGCTAAAAGATCATGGATTTCTTCGTTGTATATTTCTAAGAAACTGACTTTGACTACGAACTGGGCAGTTTCTTTCCTTTGTTGGATCTCAGAAAATATCATACCCATCACTCTAGGAACTATTCCTAAGTCTTCTTCCAGCACGTTGAACCTCTGCGAAGTTCCCATTGTGTAAGTTTTCCCACTCCCCGTTTGGCCGTAAGCCAGCACTGTTGCATTATAGCCTTCAAAGCAACTCAAAACCAGTCCTTTAGTGCACTTTTCGAATATTTCAGGTTGGGGAGTGTCAATTCCAAACACGTTGTCGAAGGTAAAGTCGCGGTCCTTTCCTAAACGAATTTGATTGTTTTCAGGAATAGTAGTCACACACACCTGCTGGGACTCTATTTTTTCAGAGCCTACAAGTGGGCGCACCCTCACTGCAACACTTACACTGCTTGGTTCACCTGTTTCATTTCTTCCCTCTTTGGCATCCATTTTAAACTTCTAAGAATTCTTATCAACTGGGTAACTTCTCTTATAAGTAAATGGAAAGTCAAAATTTAGATTCATTTTCAGATGAAACAAAAGCTAAAGTATTTATGATAACTGAAAACAGTTTGGTCTGGGTCGATATTAGCACTCTGACGCTGAGAAACTACGAAGCACCCAGACCCTGTATGTTTTTGGATTTCGCTCCTCTGTCAGATGGCCGAGTGCTCATCAACGGAGCTATGGAAATCGACACTTCTTACAAAACGCACTCTATGTTTTTGTTTTCAGACCACAAACTCACAGTTAAACGAGAACACGAAATAGGCCTTGTAAGTCTAAGCATGATTCCAATAGAAAACACTGTGTACCTAATAGGAGCTAAAAAGTCGCAGAGGTACGAACTAAGTGAAAACAGGTCTTACGACATGGAAGAGATGATCAGCACCCACGTAAACGGCGGAAGTTGCAGATACAATAATGACGTGTTGGTAGTTGGAGGTGTGAATTCTTACGAAGTAGAACTCTACAACACCCAGGGAAACTACTGGGCTCATGTTATGACTCTGTCTTTTCCTGTTTACGACATTAGTTGCATCCAAGTAACTAAAGAAAAAGTACTAGTTATTAGTGCGCAAGAGTGCTACTTGCTTGACGTCGAACAAGGAAAACTCAAGCAAGTTGAAGGGCTCCCCATCCAACTCCATGGCGGAGTCAGGCACCACGTGCCCATTAAACAAAAAGACTTCGTTTACACCTTTGTAGGGTCCAAGGAAAGGGCGTTGCTGCGTTACTCAATATCTAAGGACTCTTGGACTGTGTTGGCCAGGTATAGAGAACACTCCTGCTGTTCATTATTGTAGTTTAATAGTTTTGCCATAATTAACTTATGTCTTGTCAAGAATCTGTGTCTGAAATTCCTGTTATTCTGAGGAAGCTGTTCTTCAAGTACTCAAGTGCCAAAAACAAAATCTCTAACAGTTTTATCCAGTTCAAAAAGTTCTTGCAGATGATGCAAGACGCCCAAGTTATCGATAAACACTTTACTTCCCAAAAACTAGAACTGATATTCTGTTCCCAAAATAAGCACAAAGTTAACATGGACTTTGCCACCTTCCAGGAAGCAGTGCCTAGAATCCTGCAAGAGAAGTACCCAACGATTTTCAAAGTCTCTCCCGGAGAGGCTCTTTGCAAACTGCTAGACGAGCATTTTTGGCCTTTGGCTTCAGCTATAGACGAAGAAGAGCACCTTAACCTTTCCGAGCAAATAGACGAAGACTGCAAACAAGTAATGCTTTCAGTACACCAAGGCCTTAGGTCGTTGTACAGTACTGTGTTTAACTGGGAACTCCGCAAAGACATCCAGCCAGAGTCTATTGTTCAGAAGTCACTGGTTAGTTTGAACTACTTTATCAGGAACTTTGACATTAGTCCAAGTTTAGTTTCCAAAGGACAGATCACTAAGTGGTGGAACGAACTAGTACTTGTGAACAAAGGAGCTATTTCTGAGGCCCTTCAGCTTCTGCCGTCCGAAGAGTTTGAACTAGGGACTTGTTTTACACTGTCTAAGTTTGCTTTGCTTTTGCACTTTATTGCGAGCAAAGGCTATGAAGAAGACGACAACTTAAAGTCAAGTCCCCCTGCCGAAAAACTAATGGTGCTTCTGGAGAGGCTTGAAATGTCTAAAGGCTTTGAAGAAGTGTCTCTTAAAGTAAGGAACATCACTCTTATTCCACACGAAGAAATAGTGCATTCTATTATATACAGTGACAGTAGGGACTTAGATGAGTTTTCGGAAACTTCAAGGAGTTTAAGAGGCGAGTCGAAGCTAGACGACACTATGGAGCTCAACATTGGTGCTTCAGCTGCAGCAGCACTAGAAAACTACATGGACAAGATCAAGCACATTTTCCAAGCGTACTGTTCTTTTGGAGAGCCTATGAACACAGTTAGGATGTCCAGTACTAAACTTGTCAAGATGATGAGGGACTGTGGAATGCTTAAAGGCTGGAGCAACGAAAGTGTGTTTAGCATGGGGAGTTCAAAAGACTCTTCAGGCTACGTTTCTAAAGAGCAAGTAGATATTATTTACGCTACCATTGCTGACAAAAAGTCCAAAAGACTTGACTTCAGAAGGTTCCTGAAAGCACTTGAACGCATTGCTAAAAAAGCTTTTCCTTCACAAGCATTAGATTCTTCTTTACCTCATTTGATTGAAAACCACATTTTGTACTTAGAAAACGAGTGGAACGACGAGAGAGGAGTTAGTTCTAACTACATAAAGTCGCTTATGGAAATGCTAAGAGACCCAGAAGTAATTGAAGCTTTAAGCTTAGTGCACAAGTCAGTGATTTACTTTTTCAAACACTACACTGACCTGAACGGACTGATGAACTTCAGGATGTTTATGAGGTTCTGCAGGGACTTTGCTGTTTTTCCTGACTTGATTCCTAAGTCCAAGCTTTTGAGGTTCTTCCACACCTTAGCAGGAATTCACTCCCAAACTGAACAACCAGACATTTCAGTGAGTCGCAGTGTGGCTTTTGAAAAGAAGTCACAGGAAGAACCTGTTATAGACGAACACTTGTTTGTAGAAGGACTGGCTTTAATAGCAGCTGAAGTTCTTTACGAAGAACCTGAACCTAACTCTGTAGAAAGAATCTGCTACCTCATCGAACGAATGAGTGAAAGCGAAGGTCCTGGCAAGGTACTTAGAGAAGAAGGACACAACCGGTCTGCAGGGGGAGAGTGCGTAGATATGCTTAAGTTCCTCAAAGCAAGGTATCCCTCTGTGTTCCAAGACACTCAAAGAGAATTTGGCTTCAAAGACATTCTAGCTGAGCTCCAAGGGGGGCCTGTTCCAGAGTAACTCTGAGATTTTATAGTAATTCAAAATTAGGTATAAGCCAAACATTAATAAATATGCTAAGCAGGGCTTACCGTGTCAGTGCAAATTTGAGACTGTGCAGAAGTTTTTCCAAGGACTATATGGGAGACATGCTCAAGAACAAGCAAAGAGGAGACGAGGACATTTACTTTTCTCGCAAAGATAAAGAGAACCTCCAGTCTTTGCTTCAAAAAGTTGAAGAACAAGAAATATCCCCCGAAGAAGAACAGCGCATTGAAAAGAACCGCCACGAAAGGCTTCTTAAGATCCTGAGAACTCATGACTTGAGGCTACCCGAAGTAGCTATCAACGACCTACTTAGATGGAAAAGAGGTGAAATCTAATTATTAACCTTCTAAGCTTTTCAAGTTGCGTTTGGGACTTGTTTTTAGCCTTCTTTCAACTAAGCACTGTTTAACCGATTCTAAGTTTTTAGGGCTAGTTCTGACTCTGTAGGGAGTTTTTACTGAGCTGCTGGNATCNGAGCGATCAAGTAAGACTCCTATTGACTCTGGAGAACAAAAACTAGGTTCAGACTCGCTGCTTGACATCAATTAATATTGGGGGCTTATTAATTAACTTTAGCTAAGATTATCACTCCTCCTGAACTTTTTAGCTGTGTAATTCTTTGTGGAGGTTCTGGACCTAGGGACTTCAGTGGGCTGTTTGGTCAGTACTTTTGCAGTTTCGCTAGGGTCTTTCCAAGCTGGCTCGCTGTTTTTCCTTTGGTGCGGTTCTTCAGGGTTCTTTTTAACGTACCTTTTTTGGGTCTCCGGTTTTTGAGTTTCTGGTTTTTGGGTTTCTGGTTTTTGGGTCTCCGATTTTTGGGTTTCTGGTTTTTTAGTTTCTTCGTGTTCCTTTTTCAACTTGGTTTCGAACTCTAAGTCTTTGGAAAGCGTGTCTACAGGTTTTGCTCCTCCAAAGGGGTCGGGCTTAGGTTTAGTTTCAACCTTTTTAGGCTTAACTGGTTTAAGTTCAGCTGGTTTAGGTTGAGCAGAAGGAATTGAGATTGACTGTGCTGGAATCCCAGGTGTAATAGTCTTTTCTGAAGACTTCCTTGCTTGTTCAAAGTTATTGGACTTTCTGTAAGTGTGCTGAGCCGTCCTGGGAGGTTCAGGTCTGCGCCTTCCTCTCATTCCTCTAGGACCTCTGGGGGTCCTAGGAGCTCTGTTGCCTCTTCCCCTTCCCCTCAAGCCCCTTGAGTCTTCTCTAGATTTCAGAGTAATCTGGACAGGCCTTCCTCGGAGTTCAGCTTCGTTGCGCTCAGATATTTTCATGGCTAAATCGAAGTGATAAACTAGGAGGGTGGCGTTGCTTGGATTTCTGTGACTAGAATTTTCCCGAGGAAACATAACCTTGATATTGGTTTTGTCTTCTTCAGAGACAGCAAAGAATTCCAAGAGTTCATTTTCTGAAGAAAGACTAAAAGGGAGGTTTTTAACGAAAAAGCGATAAGGGGGAGAACTAGACTGTATTTCTGTTTGGAGTTGAGTGACTTGCTCAGAGGGGTCAAACGATGGAAGACCAGGTGTTGTGGGAGTAGGAGTCTCTTGTGGGGTTTCTTCTTCACTACTCCACTCGTCTTCACTGATGTCTGCCCACTTGGACCTGCGCTTTTGATGGTTTGCTCGAACTTCTGCCATTTACAAATATGCATGCTTCTTATAATAAGTTATGGAGTTAAAAACAGACTTTTGGAGAGAAGCCTATGCTAACATATATAAGATTTTTCAGCCTTTATCTAAAATAAGAAATGAGGATTTACTGGATGACTCGTTAAAATTTAAAACTGAGGACTATAGCACCCTTTACAGAAAGGAATCCCCAACCTTCACACTGAACATGCACTACGTTAAACTCAAGCCTAAGAAAAAGAGACTCAAACCTAATTTTCGCCAAGAAGAGAACCAGACTTCCCCTTCTGGTGTAACTAACTCAGTGTCTCCTTTGCCTTTCATCGGAAGAAAAAACAACTCCTCCAACCCCACTCCTATTGGTTTCAGTCAGAAAAACCCCAGGAAAAACCTTAAGCATGCCTTTTTAGTCAATGGTCTTAAAGTTTGCAGTAACTTACCTACTTCCAGATTCAAAAACCCAGAAGAAAAACTCCCCAAAAACGCTAGTTTCCTTGCAAGCCTCAGAAACAAAGTTATTCAAGAGTACTCAGAAGTGTTTAAGCAACTCGACCCCACAAACACTCACAAAATTAAAAAGGAGAACTTCATCGAATTCCTCGAAAAAAGAGACATTGCCAGAGACTGCTTCCGAATCAAAAGCCCGAATCAAACCAAAAAGCCAAAACCCAAGTCAAACAGTCCTTCAAAGATTCTTGGTACTCAGCACATTCACCTCCCCACCAAGTTTGACTTACTAGAAATTTCTGAAGAAACCATGAAAAAAGCTGACCAACTAATGGAACTGTTCGACCCACTCAACACTAGTGAAATCTCAGAGGAGATGTTTTACTCAGTGCTTACTCTGTACCACTGGTACTTCACAGAAAAGTCCTTAATTAACTCAGCTGCTAACATCAAAAGGATCTCTAAAATCAAAAGACTCCAGCCAGTCCTAGACAAGCTGAAAAAAGTCTTTTTGAGCTACAGCGACGGAAATTGCATTAAAAAAAGCAAATCCAAAAAAATATTCCCTGACATTCCTCCTAAGCTTTTGTACTTTCCTGAGTTCTTAAATCTAAGTCCGATTTACTTAAACAGAAATTTATAATTAAGAATTCAAATTAATCATGTATAGTTAGGATGGGCAAGCAAGATCTGGCCGCAGTAACATCTTATAGTCATTGCGCAATAAGGGTAAATCAATGAAGCCCCACAACAGGGACACATAATTCTTGAAATGGACTGCACTGCTGTTAAGGTATGACAGTTCGGACAGTTGACACAGTAACACCCTAATGGGTAATACAGTTGAGTTCTGCAGCCTGCGCATGCTATTATTCCTTGTTGGGGATTTTGAACTACCTCGGGATACTGAGTCAACTGAGGAGCAGGGGGCTTTGGATCTTGGGTTTTTTCGAGCAAAGGAGTTTTTAAAGACTTGGTTTCTTCCATTTTATTAGACTATGGAGGAAAATAGGAAAAGCGCTTTGCAGGTTTGGGAGGAATTCGACCAAAACCACAGACACAATACTAAGTTCCAGGGACAGGAGGGGTTCACTGGACTCTTTGAAGGTCGGAAGTGCACTGACTTAGTATTTGGGGTGGTGTTTTTGGTTTTTAACTTAGGGCTGCTTTACCCAATTTGGTTGGGAGTGACTGAAGGAAGTATTGAAAAGCTAAGCAAAGGAAACGATTTTAGGGCAGACTCCTGTGGAGTTGGGGGGTTAGATAATAGGCCCTACTTGTACTGGCCGGACCCTTACTTTACTCAGTTTGCAGTTTGCATAGAAGAGTGCCCCATCTACTATATAGAAAACTATATTTGCTTGTACGACTCCGACCACTTAGGCTTCTTAACGCATTTGGGTTGTTGGGATACTATAGAAAGTACCACCTACGGGTTTTACTGCCTTCCCTTTTTTGAAAAGGCCAGGAAAAATGTAACTGAGTACCTGTTTGAGCACATGGTTTACTTCAAAAGACTTTTAGGAGACTTGTTTATAGGGTGGGAAGCTTGTTTGGTAGGAGTGGTTGGGCTTTTTGCTTTGGGGTTGTTGTTTTTGCTTTGCTTTGCTTCTCCAAGAGTCATGAGTGCCTTAGTGCTGTTAAGCATGGCTGCTGTAGAGGGTTTGCTGCTTTACTTTGCTCACTTGTTTAGTGTTTCTTATGAGAGAACTCACAGTGACTTGTGTGAGCAGAGTGGAAGAGTTGTGCCTGAGTACTGCTACGAAAACTACTCCAACGTCTTTTTCGGCTTAAGAATTGCAATGTACGGACTAGCTTTTGTCTTTGCAGTGTATTTAATTATCAAGCGCAACAAAGTTAGAATAGGGGTTGCTATACTCAGAATGACTTGTGAGCCTTTGGAAGCTTTGAAGCAGTTCTTTTTGTTTGTTATTTTGTATTTTTTGGCTTTGCTAGGTTTGGTAGCTGGAGTAGTGTATCTTCTAGGACTCACTATGAGTAGAAGTAATGGGACAGAAGTTGAGTACGAAGGCCTTGGCCAAGTTAAGCACTTTGAATACAGCACTTTTGACAGAGCACTTTTAGTATTTGTGATGTTTCTGGGTTTGTGGTGGGCTGAGTTTTTGCTAGCACTGGGTAAGTGCGTTTTTGAAGGAGGTACTTCAATTTGGTACTTCAACAAAGACAGGGGTCTTTCTTACTCACCTTTGCTAAAGAGTTTAAGGACTGTTTTTAGGTACCACTTAGGGTCACTTGCGCTGGTCTCCCTAGTAAACCTTACACTTAAGTACCCAATCACTCTTTTTGGGTTGCTAGTGAGAGTTCTTGAGAAAACCGTGCACAGGTGTAAAGCATGCATTTGGTGCAGTTTGTTTTACAAAAAGTGGCTTAGATACTTCCAAGAAACCCACTACACTTTGCTTGTGATATCAGGGTGCAGTTACTTCCAAGCTGCTCAAAAATCTTACTTCCTGAGTCAGAGGAACCCAAACACTAAAGTTCCTAGTGACTCAGGAAAGTTTGTGACTCTAGTTATCAAAAGTGCAGTTAGTCTGTCTGCAGGAGCGATTACTTATTCCTTACTGCTCTTTCACCAAAAAACACTTTTAGGAGAAAGCACCCAAGACATTACTTGCTTTTCGGAAGTGGCTTTAGTGAGCTTTTTAGTCTACACTTACCTTTCTGAAATGTATGTGGGCTGCATGGAAAGCTCCATGAAAGCTGTAATTGCAAGTGCAAGTTGTGACGAAGAAATGTTTGAAAGAGTCCATAAGTTCATTGACTCTGCCTTTGTAAACTCCTTTGAGAACTCTCTTCCTCGAAGAACCCAAAAAGTAGTTCCTGATTCAAGCATGGACTCTTCTATGAACGACTTAATGCCAAATAGAACCAATAGAAGCCCTACTTTCAGCGAAGACCCCTTTGAGTCAGGCTCAGTATCAGCAAGGCCCAACATGTACTACCGAAGAAGACACTCTATCGACGAAGTCAGTGCAGACGGCACAAGACCTGCTTTTTAATTAATACACAGTTAAGTTAGACACAGCTCGTCTTTAACTTTCTTCAATTTTCTGAAAGAAGACTGCAAGTCCGCTAAAACACTAGTAAGCGCAGAAGCATCAGCACAAGAAGAAAAAAGCTCCACTCTAGAAACTCTGTCACACTCCCTTTTATAAACAGCAACTCTAGAGTCTTCTGACAACTCGTCTTCTGGCGCAAAAGGGTTTGTGTACCTGTAAGCAGGCATTTCGTCTGAAAAGTCATCCTCAGTTTCATAAGGAGAGTCTTCACACAGAGTGTGGGAGAGAGGAGTGAAGCCTAAGTCTTGGTGCTCGTGGACGCACTTAGAAGTGATCAGCAACAAAGCTTCGGAAGACTCCTGTTCTTGGTTTTGTTCTAGTATTGGCAAGCAATGCAAAGGAAGCGACCCTTCTGTTGAGTTAAGTGAAGGGGTGTCTCTTCTTTCTGAGTCAAAACTCTCGTGCTTGAAGTTCTCGTTGTCGGAAGAAATAAGACGAGGGCGCATTCCTAGTTCTTGAGGTTTGATCTCAGGTCTAGGAACTCTTTCTATGTACTCGCACTTAGCTGTTAAGTTTCCCAAAGCAGTGTTGAGTTGGAGCAGTGGGGATGACTTGACCTCAGGAGAACTGGCGTGTTTGCTCCAATCTGTAAGGTGCGTGTGGGAAGTTTTAATGGAGTACCTGAGTTCCTGGTTGAACTTACTAGTCCCAGGAAGTTGCATCCCTAAAACCATCAGGCTCCTTAAGAAGCTAGAAGCTTCAATGTAGTAATTCCTGGGTTCTGAGTTGTTTTTAGGGAAGTAAGAAAAGGTCCAACGCTCTATTAAAATAGGATGGCAAGCTTCTATTGTTTGAGTGAACTCTAAAAAGAAGTGCTTGGGAGTGTCTAAGTTCCATTCCCAAAGTTCGCGTGAAGCCAAAGTCCGGATTGCTTGTGTTTCAAGTATCTCAGTTTGCAAGAAGGAGTTCGAAGAAGTCAGTGAGTGCGGGATGTTTAGTTTCCCGCATCTGTTTTGCACTAGAGTTTCTGTGAGTTTAGTTAAGAGTTCTTTGATGGTTCGCTCCCAGTTTACAGGTTCTTCCATTTATGAAACAATCTTAAAAGTCCTTTAAGTAATATAAAACTGAATTTGGAATGATTTCGTCCCTGAGTTCAGTGCCTAGCTCAAAGTCTTCTTGAGCAAGCAAGTTTTCTTCGTCCATGTCTTCGTCGGAGTCAACTGCTTTCTTGACTCTGGACTCGAAGTACTTAAAAAACCCCCCTTCGAGTGCCTGGGCTTCTTTCCACTGGATTTCTGTTCCTTGGGCTTTTGAAGGTTTTCCAAGTGTGTACTTCTTTTCTAAAACTGAGTTGTGCATAAAAGGGTTTTCTCTGAACTCAAACTGGAGAGTAAAGGAGTCCACTTGTGGATCAGAGTAATACTTGATGTCAGCTAAGTACTTGAGGAGTTCTTCGTCTTGAGGGTACACAAAAGAACTGCTGAGTTCGTTGTTTTTAAGCACAGTTAGCCAGTACCTTTCTTTGTTCCAAAGTAGCTGTGCTCTTTCAGAGTAGATTTCACAGTACTTCTCTTCATACTTGTTTTCTAGTTGCCTAAGCTCACTCAAATACTCAGAGTAAACTTGGTCTCTGTGCTTTTGAAGTTCAAGTATCGAGTGGATAAGTGGTCTCTCTTCTTCAGGAAGCAAAGAAGCAGCTTCTAAAGCCTTTTGTTCTTGAGCTTTCAATTCTTCCATTTATTACGTTAAGCTGAGCTTGACTTAGGGATTTTATCGATAGCTTGGTTTTTAATAGTTGCCCACTGCTGATTAGCAATTTCCAAAGCAGAGTTGATCTCTTCACTCTTCATTTTGTATAGAGGAGTCGCCACAAAACTTACAACAGCTAGTGTCCACAAAAACCCTTCTGTCGAAAACAACTGTGACACAAAGGAGAACAGCACTAATCCAAGTAACAACTGGATGAACTTCTCAGTCGACCTTGGGCTCAAGAATGCCCTAATCATAGAGTTAGCTGAGTTGTAGCCGTAAGTTATAAGGTCTTCTAAGAGTTCTCTGGACACAAACTCGTAGTCATCGTCGGGAAACTTGTTAGGATAAAGGGTCTGAAAAGCGCACAGAACAACCAAGTGAACTAGTAGTACCCAAGAAACTAAGCCTATCAAAGAGTAACCCTGAACTGCAAGCAAGTAAAAGAAACTAGTTAAGCAAGAAACTGCAAGCGTTGAAAGCTTAGGGTCATCCCAGCGAAGAACAGATACTACTTTTTGCCAGCCTTCTGCCATTTATAGCTACAAAGTTAACTCAAGTAATTAAAGTTACATTAGGATCTTTCGCCTCTAATTCTTCTAGCAAGTTGCATGTCTCTGGGCATGATAGTTACTCTTTTGGCGTGGATGGCGCAAAGGTTGGTGTCTTCGAATAGTCCCACCAAGTAAGCTTCAGCAGCTTCTTGAAGGGCCAACACAGCGCTGCTTTGGAACCTTAAGTCAGTTTTGTATTCTTGAGCGATCTCTCTGACAAGTCTTTGGAAAGGAAGTTTTCTGACCAAGAGTTCAGTGGATTTTTGATACTTGCGGATTTCACGAAGAGCCACAGTTCCGGGCCTGAATCTGTGGGGCTTCTTCAGTCCACCGGCAGTTCCAGATACCTTTTTGGCAGCTTTGGTAGCTAGGTGCTTTTTAGGGGTTTTTCCAGCAGGAGTTTTGCGAGCGGTAAGTTTAGTTCTTGCCATTATAATTCAAAATGCAGAGAAGCCTTTAAATATACACCAGCTATCCCTTTACTTCTGAATCTTGAATTTGATTGGTTGTTTTAGGTTAAAAAATGCACTTAGTAACTGTCCAATGAGATTTAAGATTGCAATAAAAGGGATAGATTAAGGGGGTATAAAAAGGTGAGCGGGAGTGAGTATATAAAATGGTAGTTAGAGGAAAAGGAGGCAAAGGACTTGGAAAAGTCGGAGCTAAAAAGACCCAGCGCAGAAAGATGATGAGGGAAAACATCCAAGGAATCACCAAACCTGCAATTAGGAGACTTGCAAGGAGAGGAGGAGTCAAAAGAATTTCAGGACTCATCTACGACGAAACCAGGCAAGTCTTGAAAGTCTTCCTCGAAGGCATTGTCAGGGACGCCGTTACCTACACCGAGCACGCTAGAAGAAAGACAGTTACTGCTCTGGACGTTGTTTACGCACTTAAAAGACACGGAAGGACTCTTTACGGATTTGGATCCTAATGTTAAATTAATGTTTTTCGTTTCACTTTTGAAAGTTAATGCTGTAGCCCCCGCTTTCGTTTTGATTAACTTGGAAGTTGTCCAGACTCAGTCCGAACTTCCCCAGCACAGTGTTTCCTAAGTCTTTGAGTTTAGACATCATTTCGGCTTTTTCTTGTTCGAAGTGCTGCTCAGCAAGTGAGTTGACTCTTTGTGTTAGCTGGGGGTCTATTTCTCCTTTGTCTACTTCTTCTTTGGCTTCTTTTATTCTGCCTTGTTCCACCAACACTCTAACTTTGCGTTCTCGTATTTTGGGGTAGTTGGGGTTGATTTCTAAGGCTTTGTCGCAGTAAGTAAGTGCTTTGCTGTAGTCACCTTCTTTTAAGTAGCATGCACTGATGTTTCCGTAGCACACTGACTTCAAGTCGTTGGGTGCTTTTTCAGCTGCTTGTTCGTAGTAAGTGATTGCTTGTTCAGTTTGTCCTAGTCTAAAGTGTTCGTTTCCTTTTTCTTTAAGTTCTTCAGCCGATGTTTCCATATTGTATAAATGGGCATCTGGATCTTTTTGGTTTATTTGGTTGTGTCAGGTTCAGTTATGTTTGTTTTGCTTTGTGTGAACCCCCAAGGTTCAGGGCCTTTATCTACTCTTAGTAGGTTTTTTTACTCAAAAGTTCCTTTGCTCTGCAGGAAGTTTTCTGACAAAGTGTTAGGGGAAGGCTCTTCTTCTAGCTTTTCTTACTACGCACTGTACATCTTCAACCAGCCCAACCCAGTGTTCCAAGCGCTTTACCTTGCTTTAAGCATAGGAGGCTACATAGTTTACTTTTTGGAGGGCTTCCAGTACATCCCCAACCCTATGATTCCAGAGTTCCACAAGTACCTAGGTTCTTTGCTTTACTTAGTAGCTCTCATAACTTTTTTCTTAGCAAGCACTAAGTCCCCTGGAGTGGTTACTAGACACAATTCTTCTAAGTACCAAAGCCTTTTCAAGTACGATAACTTAATTTTCAAGCCTGTAGAGTGCAGAACCTGCAAGTTGCTCAAACCAGCTAGGTCTAAGCACTGCAGTATTTGCAAGTGCTGCGTGCCTAAGTGCGACCACCACTGCATCTGGATAAACCAGTGCGTAGGCTACTCTAACTACAAGTTCTTCTTGGCTTTTATTTTGTCACACAGCATGATTTGTCTTTACGGGGCACAGCTAGGAGTACTTATATTCCTGCACATTATTAAAAAAGACAAACTGTTAGAGTCTGTGTTCACTGACGGTGCAGGTAACAAGTTTAGGGGGGACTTTTGGGTAGTGTTGCAGTATATAACACAGAGATACGCAGCTTTGTTTTTCGTGGTGATTTTGTGTGTGGTTATAGGTGTGGTGCTGGCGGGGTTCTTTATTTATCACCTTTACATGATCAAAAAAAACATCACTACTAACGAAAGAATGAAAAGAATAGACCTTATGCTGGATACTAATAACTACGAAGAACCCCCTAATGCCTACGACAAAGGGTTCCTGAATAACTTAAACGAAGTCTTGGAGGCAGAACCTCTTTAAGTAACTACAAAGTTAAGTTTAAAACGTGATGTTGCTTTTCACAGTATCTCAGCCAAGGGTAGCTGTTGATGTACCACTTGACGGCTTGTTTAATGTTTTTGTTTTCATAAAAGACTTGTGTGGACAAGTCCTGCCTTGTAACGGGGTCAACAACTCCTGAGTGGGCAAAGCAGTCCTGTATGGAGCTTTTTTCGTAAGTAATTCCAGAAACAATAACTACTGGGTCTTGGAACATTTCTAAGCTCACTGGGCAGATAAGACTTTCCAAATAGTTAGTTTCTTGTTTAGGGTTTAAGACTTTTTGTACTTTTTTTAGAAGGTTCGGATTCAACACTCGGGTGTAGTGGCTAAGTATTTGACTGGACTCAACTAAGCTCTTTTCGTAGAGTTTGTAAGACATTATTGCTTTGATTTTGTAGATAAGTTCTTTGCAGTACTCTTCAGTAGTTTGCACGTTTTTAGCAAATGATATGTCGATGGCAGACTGCGCGTACCGAAGGGCTTCTTTGAGTTCTTCAACTGTTTCGTCCTTGCCCATAGAAGCAGTGGCTCTTGAAGCTACTATGTAACCTTTGATGTTTTCTTTGTCTTTGCTGATGGCTTGGACTCCGTCTAGTCTTGCTTGCATAAAGTTTTTAACTTGCATGTAGCAAAGCCCCCTGTTCGAGTACAGAACTGAGTTTTTAGGGTCAGAGTCTATAGCTCTGGAGTACAGTTCTATGGCTTGGTGGTAGTTTCTGTTTTTAAAGGCTTGACTAGCTTCTTGTTTCAGAGTTTCAGAGGTTTTATAAGTGTTTCTGGACATTATAAGTATGCAAAAAAAAGCGGAACTGGAAGAGTATGAAAACGTTTTGTTGTGGGAGTTGTTGTCAGTGGATGACTTAGCTACTTACATCAGTTTGATGGACAAAGACGAACTAAATGCTGAAGACATGACTTGGGAAGAAATCCAACCCTACATCAGGGCTCTTGGAGTAACTAGTCAAGACTTAGCCCAGCCAAGCCCCAAAAACTTAGCCCCTCAACTGCAGATCCAACTTGAAGCAGTTTACTCTACTCTAAAAAGTATCTTTAACTCAGAACAGCCTGAACTTTTGATTTCTAAAGTTGCTCAAGAAAGAACAGCTTCTTACAGTAAACTTTCTGAAATCAAAAACAAACAAACACTGTGCATCAAAAAGAACTTAGAAGTGTTAAAAGAGATCCAAGAAACACTCTCAGAGATCGAAAGCACCATAGCAGAACAAGACAAAGAAAACACTGAGTGCAAAAAACTAGAAGTCAAAACACAAGTCCTTTCTTTGAAAATAGAGTACCTAGACTCAGTGCTTGAACAAGAACTCTACAACTCAGAAACACTGCCTGCCCTTCAAAAGGTCAAACAACAACTCGAAGACTTTTTAGACGAACAAGAAGACCTCAAAGCTATTCTAAACTCAAAGATCCAAAGGTTCGAACAAGACGAAACACTCAAAGAAATTGCCCAGGAGTACTCTGAAGTAGTTGCACAAATCAACGTAAAGAAAAGAGACCTTGCAAAACTTAAGTAAATATTAAAAATGCTGGCCAAGTGTTTAAGGAACTACTCAGGCTTGTGGCAAAAAGTCCCCATGGCACCTTCTGACCCTATTTTTGCTATGAATGAAAAGTTCTCTAAATTAAGAAGCATCAGAAAAGTTAACTTGGGAATAGGAGTATACAGAGACGACAACAACAAACCCTGGGTACTTCCAAGCGTCCAAGAAGCACAAGAAAGCCTACTCAACACTGATCACGAGTACCTCCCTATAGAAGGTCTCCAGTCCTTCAGAGACTCTATCATCCGCTTAACTCTAGGAGACTCAAACATTTTCCGCGAAAACAGAGTAGCATCCTGTCAAACTCTTTCAGGAACAGGAGGAATGTCTCTTGCTTTTGAGTTTTTGAAGAGGTTCTCCCCCTCCAGAGCAGTATACATTCCAAAAGAAAGTCCACAAAGCTACAACCAACTCTTGAAAGGAATGACTACTAACACCTACACTTACTTCAACATGGAAACTAAAGAAGTAGACTTAGAAAACATGTTGGAGGACCTTTCCGAAGCCCCCAAAGGATCTATAGTAGTTTTACAACCTTGTGGACACAACCCCACTGGAGCAGACCCCAACCACGACCAGTGGAACCAGATCCAGCAAGTCATGGCAGAAATGAGACACCTTGCTTTGTTTGACTTTTCCTACCAAGGACTGGTTTCTGGAGACCCTCACCAAGACGCCTACCCAGTGCGGCTGTTTATGAACATGCAGAACCCCACTCTTGTGTCGCACAGTTGCTCAGCAAGTTTTGGGCTCTACGGAGAAAGACCAGGTTGCTTCTACATGCTTTGCGACAACTCAATAGAGACTGAAAGAGTAACTTCGCAACTAAAGATCCTAGCAAGGCCGCTTTACTCAAACCCTCCGCTCCACGGAGCCAAGATTGCAAGCAAGGTCTTGAATACAGACGAACTCCAGAAGCAGTGGCTCAAAGACCTCCAAACCATGCACACAAGGACCTGCCACATCAGGGAGATGCTTGTGGACTTTTTAAAAGAAAAAGGCTCTGAGCATGACTGGTCGCACATTCAAAACCACTCCGGGTGGTTTTCTTATACTGGGTTGGCGCCTAAACTTTGCAGACAACTTTCAGAACGCCACAAAATCTTGATGACAGAAGACGGAAGGATCTCTGTGACAGGACTGAACACCAAAAACGTGGAGTACGTTGCTGAAGCTTTTGACAACGTGACAAGGTACGCACCCAAACTGAATCAAAGCTTATAAGTAAGCACCATTTTAATAAATGCAAAGATCACTTCAGAGGTCTGTTCACTTAGCGGCTAGGAACTTGAAGCCTTTGAAAAAAGGAGACCCCGAAGCCGCCAAGCCAGTTTACGTGGAAGGCAACCGAGTGTTTCCTCCTACAGTTGACGAGTTTGGAAACGTAACATACTACCACGAGTTCCCTCAAGACTGGAAGCCTTTTTCTTACAACTACGTAGGACACGGTTGGCTTTTTGCAAGTCAAGTTCTTTTGTGGACAGCTGTTTTCTACTACGAATACCGAATGGAAAAGTTTTCGGAGAAGCAGCGTGAAAACTAACTAACAGCCCTTAGTTAATTAGACTTCTTTTCCTTTATTTAGAGAGTTGAGCTTGACTTGGAGGTAGAGTGCTGAGACAAACAAAACAAGTATAGCTATAGACTCTCCGTAAACTATTAGAGTTTTGGTCTTTTCTTCGTTTATTTTATCTAAGAAAGCTTTTAGTTGTTGGTTTTGCTTGACTTTTTTAAAACTTGAAACTAAGGAGTTGTAAGCTTTTTCCATAATTTTATAATACTAGCTTAGGTTGTTTAAACACTTGAAAATTTTCTGTAAATTAATTAAAACATGATAGAGAGTGTATTTCTTGAAAAGTACAAAATAGAGAAGAAGATAGGGTGTGGAGGGTTTGGAATTGTGTACCGGGCTTGTAATCTGAAAACCAAAAGAAAAGTAGCAATCAAAGTGGACTCCAGACAAAAAGGAGCTGTTTTATGTGAGGCCAAAGTTTTGTCAGAGTTACAAGGTGAAGGGATCCCTAAGCTTTACAAGCACGGAACTTACCAAAAGTGTCCCTACATGATTTGCCAATTACTAGGCAAAAATCTAGCTTCTGTCCACAAAAAGCATGATAAAAGTTTTTCACTTGGAACTGCCATAACAATAGCTCTGCAAGTGCTTGCTAGGCTTGAGCACATTCATGAAAAAGGGTTCATCCACAGAGACCTAAAGCCACAACAACTGGTGCTATCCCAGTGCAAGAAGAAGTTTTTCCTCATAGATTTTGGCCTAGCGAGGAGATACATATTTAAAAAACAGCACGTTGCTTACCAAAGTAATTGCCCTCGGGCAGGAAACGCTACTTTCAGTTCCTTGAACAACCACATGGGAATACGCCAGAGCCGCAGGGACGACATAGAATCTTGGGCTTACATTTTAGTTTACTTGTGGAAAGGCTACTTGCCTTGGCAGCAAACCCATAAAAGCAACTACGCTGGAAAGTGGGATCAGTCTTTTATAGAAAAAGTTTCTATTAGCGTTGAACAGCTCTGTGCAGGATGCCCTAAGCAATTTATCGATATTGTTAACTATTCTCGCAACATAGACTACGAAGCTAACCCTGACTATAACTACTTAAGAAGCACCCTTGAAAAAATAAGGGACTGTTTAGGGTTTGAACCCAACTACTTAGAGTGGAACCAAATTAAACCCAAAAGGCCCACCAAAAAAGACACTCTCAAAAAAGAATCCTCAGAAACCCGAATACCACGAACAAAACCCAAAAGGACCAAGAAAGCTTCTACCAAAATTACTCTTCCAATTCCAGATTTTGAGTACGAAACTTACAAAAAGTTCAGCAAGTCGCTTGGAACCAAAAACTGCACTACATCAGCATCCAGTCTTTCCCGGGAAACCAACCAAGTTGTTTACATAGTCGATAACTTAAGTTACTGTGAAGTTAACTTTAGAACGAACCTTATAGAAGAACTAGAAAGTCCTTGCGAAGACATGTCAGAAACTCCTCCTTACGACCCACCTGAAATCAAAGACAGGAACATTCTAAATTTTGCAAAGGACGAAAACCAACCTCAAACTCCAGTAAAAAACAACTGCAGAATGTTCTAATGCAAAACTAAATAAACAGTTAATAAATAATGCCAACATGTATGCAACTCTTCTGCTGCTCGAGCAAACGCAGAGGCAGATCTGCCCGGACGTCGGTAGAAAACCCACAACATATTCAAAGTTTGCAAGACTTTCTGTATAACAGTCCTGACTCCGCCAGTCCAGTTTTCAACTCGCTTCCAATTTTAAGTGCCAGGTCGAGCTTTCCTCAAAAGCCATCCATAGCTATTAAACACGGCTCTATTTTCAAGCCCCAAGACTCAAAGAACTGTTCATTAAATGTATCATCTGTTAAGTCCTTATCTAGAAAAAACTCATTCACACCCGAAGACCCTTTAATAAGCCCAAGAGACTTCCAAAGACTTTTCAGCAACGACACCAAAAACAGCACCCGGATTTCCTGGTCAAATAAGTTTGGAGGAAACGACCCACGGCCTAAGTTCCAGAACCCTTTTGTCCAAGATGGAAACAAACAACTTCCCAAGATCAAACCTATCACTCCTTTCCGACAAAACAAAGGCTGCTTCGCCATAAGAAGCACTCCTAAAATCACGCCTATAACTCCTCTACGTGAAAAAGTGCCAAACCAACCCCAAATCCAAGAAGACCTTTCATTTTTTGATCAAAGTTCGGACAGCCTGGTGAAACTATAATCTATGCATATACACTTTTAATTTAAAATGGATTTAAGCAACACTCGAATTATGCAGCAAAATAACTAGTATGAGTCACTCAGTAACCGGATTTTAAAGATTTTGTCAATAGGCAACTCTGGAGTTGGCAAGACAAGTTTGATCATGCGGTACACAGTAAGACTTACTCAGGATAATGAATTCAGTCACAAGTTCCTAAGCACTATTGGAGTTGAGTGTAAAAGCAAAACTATGCAACTAGGCAAAGACAAACTCCGAGTCCAACTTTGGGACACAGCTGGGCAAGAAAGATTCCGCACTATAACTAAAAACTACTACAGAGGAGCCAACGCCGTAGTTATCGTTTACGATGTTACAGACAAACAGTCTTTTGAAATGGTGAGTTCTTGGGTCAACGAAATAAACAGCCAAGTAGAAGAAGGAAGCATTACTGCACTGGTTGCCAACAAAGTAGACATGAACAACTTAAGAGTGGTCTCTGAAGGCGAAGGCAAACAACTAGCTCAGAGCTATGGTTTTCCTTACTTTGAAGCTTCGGCTAAAAGCGGAGAAGGTGTAGAAGAGGTGTTTGATTTCTTGGTGTCCAAAGTCTACACCTACGTTCAAGATGAAGACTCACAAAAAGGCAGAAATAGCTTTTCGTTATCTAAACTAGAAACCAAAAAGAAAAAAAAATGCTGCAAGTAAGTGCTTCTGCATCCCAATTAAATAACAAAGATGAATTCAATATGTCAGAGGTTGATTTATTTAAACCTTAAAAGATTGCACAGAGGCAACTTTTGACTCTGAGGTTCAGAAGAGATCTCTGGAAGGTTAACTTCTAAACTTTCCTCACTTGAACGTAAAACATCAGAGGAAAGCTTCTGGTTCTCGAGCAAAGAGGTCAGTTTTAAGGAAGGAATATTCCTACTTTGCTCTGAAGAATGCACTTTTTTGTGTACCGAAAGATGGCTTAGCTGTCTGAAGCGTTCCTTACACCCTTTAAAGGGGCACTTGTAAGGAGTCTCCAAACTGTGGGTGAATAAGTGTTCTTTCAAGCAGTGCTTGGAAGACAACTCTTTTTTGCACTTAGAACACTTGTACTTGAATTGCTGGTGCTTACTCATATAGTGCCTTTTTAAGTTGTAGTTAGTAGAGTATGCTTTGTAGCATATACAACACACGACGGAATTACTTTTCATTATTATGGTATCCATTATTTAATCAGAATTATTTAAGTATGGATAGGGTTTACTTAGATAAGGACCTTACAAAGTTATAGAAGCTTTTTCCGAAGTTTCCGGTGTCTTTTAGAAAGTAACCATCAGGATTCGACTGGTTCATTATTAATGAGTCAAAGATTGCACAGAAGGTTACTTCTGATTCCTTGGTCATATCGAATTTATGAATGAACTCAGGCTCAGCGTTATTGAGAACTACCCTTTTGCAGTTTTTAGATACTTTAACTTTGAGTGAGTTGTTAAGGGAGTACTTTATTTCTAAAGAAATTTGGTTAGGAGCTTGTTCGCCCACTCCAATGATTCTTACATAAGAATGTTTTACATTAGGGCTTTTGTTTCTAATGCAAACTACTTCATAAAGAGTGTAGTCCGACATCACTGACTTGAGGCTTTCTAAAGACTCGGCTTCTCCAAAACATCCTGTATAGTCCTCTACTATAATCCTGTTTTGGAAGAACTGAGATTTTNCAAGATAGCCAGGTCTTTTCTGGCCAGTATCCGTTTTGGTGCAGTCACATCCAGTCTGAATTGTATTTCCCATATTTATATTCGAATGCTGTATTGTTGCATTAAATGCCAGAAGGAGTTAGCAAGTGAGAGCTTGGAACTCCACTACATCCACTGTCAGAAGTATATGGAAGAGTGTTTCTGCGGAGCAATCATTAGTTCCAAAAAACTTAGTGAGCATCTCAACAAAGAACACTCAAACAAGAAATGCAAAGACTGCGGCGAAGAGATGCAAGCTTACCTTTTGAAAACTCACTCTTGTGAACAATGCCAATTTTGCACTCTACACCTCAAAGCATCCGAACTCCCAGCTCACTTAGAAGTGTGCGGAAACCGCACTTATCAGTGCGAAAAGTGCGCTGAGTTCATAAAGTTCTCTAGTATTGAAACTCATAAAAACTGTATGCCTGACTTGCATACAGCAGCTTCAATCCGTCCCACTAAAAAAAAGGCCAAGAAAAAACTTATTCCTTTGAATTGGGTCAAAGTTACTCCGCCCAGAAGAGCTTTTAACGAAGACTTGCTAGAAGAACTAGCTTACAGCGAAGTTTTTGACGACGAAGAAATACTTAACAAGAACTTTGTGCCCCAACAAGATTTTGAACTTCTGGAAGCTATTAAAAGGAGTGTAAAGGACTTTTAAGTAACTAGCTTCCAGTGTTTTTTGTAGCTTGGAGGGAAGAGCAAGCAGCTTTGAGCATAAAGTTGGTAGAAAGCAGTTCGTCCTGTTCTTCAAGAACATTCTCTAAACAGTCTTGGAGTTCCTCTACAGCCAACTGCAGTCTGCAGGCGTTTTCGTACAAGTGCTTCCAACTAAGGTTTCTAAGTACTTCTTTGTACATTTATTAGGTAATAGTTAAACTTTATTAGTCTATTTCCTCCAAGTCTTCTAGGTTGCCAAAGCCCAACTTCCAGTAGTTCACAGAGTTAAATTCCTGGTTGGTTTCTTCGAGCACAGAAGAGGCTTTGTCGTCAGTGTCGAAACTGAACAGTTCGTCAGTAGTCATTTCTTCGTCTTGAAGTTTTTCGTCGTCAACTCTTTCGTCTTCTTCTATTTCTTGGGTGTACTTGTTTTTGATTTCGTTTATAAAGTTGTTTGAAAAACTAAAAGTAGTGGGTTGCTCTTCTTCTGAACCGTCACTGAACATTTGAGTGGGACGCCCGCCTAAATTCTTAGCTTCAATTTCGTTTTTAGGAACTAAAAAGTCAGAAATGAATTCTGTCCACTTGTCTTGTTTGGCCAAAAGGCTGTTTATTTCTTCGTTGGTTTGTGAGTACTTAAGGAGTTGGTTGCCTATTTTAACTAGGTGCCCTGTGAACCCTGGCTTGGGTTGGTCTTCCTGCTTTTGTGTTCCAGCTTCGACAAGTCTTTCTTGGAGTCTCCCAATGAGTTCTTTTTGCAGTTCAGTGTTTTCGTTGCTCATTATGTTGTTCACTACTGAGTCAAACACGTTGTGCATCATTGAGTTCCACTGATGCTTGAAAAACAAGTCCACCAAAACTTCCAGTACTCCGAGTTTGACTATTTCTACTGATATTTCCTTGATGTCCAGACGGATGGCTGAGTTGATGATTTCAGCTACCTTGAGTCTTTCTTCACCCAACACAGGCACGCTTGTTCCAAACTGGAGAATGACTTCGCCCCTGTCTTTTTTAAGGACTTCTATCATAACAGGGAGGTACTCCACAAACAACTTCACAAAGTGGAAAGGCTCTTCGGACTCCATCATGGGAGCTGAGTCGTCCTCAAGTGAAAGTGTTGACTCGTCGTGACTCAGCAAAAGCTCCTTCGAAGGAGATATAATCAGTGTCAGCAAAACTTCTGCTGAAAACTTTAAGTTGTTACTTGACAAACTACTGAAGAGTTCGTTTAAGTTTTCTTTTTGTGTCAGGGTGGTAATTAAGGCCTTCCAAGTATTGCTTTCGGTTTGGTTGTTAATTAGCTGGCAAACCACCCAACTTGCGTTTCTTGCACACGAAAAGTCTTCGCTTTTAAGCATTGCAATGCACTCTTTGAGGAGGTTGATTCTTTCATTCAAGAACTCGTCTTCCATGCATAGAACTTTGTTGACTAGTCCAGCTACTGAGAAGTTAAACAAATAACTTACTACTTTCTTAGAGTAGTTTTGTTCAAACATCACTTTGAGGAACTCTGAACTGTTTCTGTTCAAAAGCACTTCACATACTTTTGAGACATATCCCGCCAAGGTGTCGTTCTTCTCGTTTGAAGCAAAGAAAGAAAGAACCGATTCCAACAAAGTGGGGTTGGAAAAGAACTTGTCTAGTAACTGAGGAACCTCACAACACAGTAACTCACAGGCCACGAATGGCAGTTTGTGTGCTCTTTTCTCGTCAGCGTCTTCAGGAGGGAACTGAGTAATGTAAGTGACAAGGTCTTCCATGCGCTCTTTGGTAAGGCTAATTAGGTCTTACTAGTCGATGAGTTTGGGGTTCTGGTTTTTGCATTCTTGGATGACTTCGTCATCATCCAGCACTTCTGAAAGGGTCACGTTTTCTTGCGACAAAAGTTCTTCAAACGCCTCTGAGCTCTGGAACCCTCTGAAGGTGGTCCAAAAGGCGCCACTAAAGTTCACCATCATTCTCATTTTTATTATACTTTAATCTGCTCAAAGTTACAAGTTTGCTTAGGATATCTTTATAATAAGTTGTGGAGGTTTGGTCATAGCTTTGGCTAAACTAGGAGTAGTGAGTTTTCTCACACTGGGTGCTGGAGGCACTCTGCGTTTTCTTTTAAGTCCGTTGTAGAGTGGTGTGTCAGACTTTCTTTTTTTGGCAAACTTCTTTAGTCTGTCCCTTAAGTCTTTGCTCTGAGTAAAGGTTACTTTTATCATAAAAACTAACTTTGCAGGGGTCTTTATGAGGTGCAAGGGAGTGAAGCAAGGTGACGTGTCTATAGAACTCATTATTTATATAGCCCCTTTAATTATAATTTAATTTAACTATCAGTGTAAAGTGAGACATCTAAAAAGCGGTTCCAGTCGGTAGGTTTGTACCGGTGCAGTTCAGTAGCTAAGTTGCGGATTTTGTTCAGAGAGTAATCTAAGTTGTCAAACTTCCTATTTAAAATCTGCGATCTATACACGTTGTCAATTGTCTCACCAATCACTGCTTTTTCAAACAACTCCTTGTACTCGTACTCAGAACTTGCAGCTAACTTGCCCAACTTGTAACTCCTCTTAAGTCTTTTCCAAATCATGCCTGCAGAGTAGTCTTCGTGGAACATAGTAGGCAAAAAGTACTTGCACAACCCCCTGTCCTCGTCTTCTAAGCACTTTAGAACCAACAAAGCTGGAATGCTTAAAAACAACTCACTGTCAGAACACTCGACTTGATCTTTGAAGCTTTTGTATTTTAGGGACATTTCTTCTATCAGTTCAGAAAAGTACACAAGCTGCTTGAACTTTTTGGGACTGAGCAGGTAAGACTTTCCTTTTTCCCAAGTTGACTCAAACTTAACTAGGGCTTCTACAAGGTCCGGGTTGTTTTTAAGTTGAGGGTCCACGATTTCTATGTTTTGGCCGTACTTCCTCAAAAGTTTTCTGAGCTCAGAAAAGGACTGGCGAATTCGGTCAGCTAGCAATCTGATAGGCTTGCGCTGGATCGACCTGATCTTTCTGCTCAGACTTTCGGCTTCTTCAAGGATTTCGACTTTTAGGTCGTCTCTGCCTTTGCCTTCTAAGTTAGCCACACTGTTGATTTTGCAGACAACTTTAACTAGTTTCCTTCGTTTTTCAATGAAGTCTTGTGAATGGCAAGCAATTCTGCCCCTTGACTTCTCCTTTATTTCGGAGTAAATAAGTTCTTTTTCAATGTCAATGGCTGTTTTTATGAGTTGTCTAGCGTCTTCTTCGATAACCATTAACTCGTGCACGTACATGTGCTCAAACCTCACCCAGAGCGTGTCGAACTCCCTCAAAGTCACTGAAAGTTCTTCAATTAAGCTGCTGACAAACCCGTGGCAAGTCTCTTCAAAAGCCTTATTGTAAATTTCCCTTATTTTCTTTTGTATCTTTTTGAATCCTTGCGAAAGTAACTTTCCTGCTTCTAAAACTTCTTCTGAAAACAAGTACTTTTCAGCATTCACGTATAAGTAAGGGAATCCCTCTTGGGCAGAGTCCAGTATTTCAGTTAAGTAGCAAAGACTCCCTTCTTCGTAAAGAACTCTATAAGCTTTCGAAAACCCCCTCCTATAGTCCCTGCAAATAGTTTCTACCTGGAACACTTCACACAGTCTTTCGAGTTGGTTCAAAAACTTTTTACACTGGATTTGGCCTTCTTCGCTGTCCAAGTCAATTTTGTTGTCTTCTCTTAAAACCAGTTTAAGTCCGCAAACTACCGTGTGTTCAATCATAAGAAAGTTGGAACTTCTGCGGAACTCTTCTATGTCAGTGAGAGGCCTTGCAGGGGCAGTTGAGGCCCTTAGGGCCATGTGCTTGTTGGATCTAACCTGCACTGCAAAGTCTTCTTTGTCTGAAGAACTTTGTTCGCTTGTGGTTTCTTCTGATTCAGAATTTTCAAGGATGTATTCAGAAGCGTAGTTAAAGTTCAACTGGAACTCCAGATTCTGCGGAGAAGAAGTGTATACGATTTGGCGTTCGTTAAGGTTCGGCGTATTGGCAAGTAAAGGGTACGACGTTTGCATTTTCGATTTAATATTTTTGCGTTAATTTCTTTAGAAATTTTTAGTTAAATACTGAATTATATAGTTTTAAAGCAGCTTCTGGGGTAGTTTTTTCTGTGTACTGGACAGAATTCTCAGCACTTACTCCAAGTACTTTGGTGTCTTTGATGATTACTAAAGTCCGTTTGCAGCAAAAACTAAAAAACTCAGTGTCAGGCAGTCCTAGTTCAAGGACTCTAGTTAGGTCTCCTTTAAAGTCACACAGCATGTTAAGCTGGATTCCGTACTTCTGTTTCCAGTGGCCTAGTTCAAAGGGGTCGTTTACACTCAAACAAAGCACTTGGTCGAACTTCTCAGAAAGTTCAGGCAGAGCTTTTTGGAAGTCAGGAACTTGACTGTTGGTGCTGAACTTGGTAAAAGCTCCAGGGTGCCCAATGACCAAAGACTTTTTACTACTGAAAAGAGAGTGAACAGAGGCCATTTCAAGTCCTGAAGAGGTTATGTAAGGCAAAGTAATGTTAGGAAGTTTGTCTCCGACCATGAGGTATCTTTTGCTTGCTCGACTCAGCATAATTCTAACCCGCTAGAAATGGAAGAAACTTACTCAAATGCTAACTTGACTGAACTTTTAACACAAAAAGAAAAAGAACTCCAGAGCCTCAACAAACTCAGAATGAAGCAACTTGAACAAGACATTTTAGACAGAGACAAGTTAATAGAAGAACTTGAAGTTAAGTACTCTAAGTTACAAGAAGACTTTAAGTACAACTTAGACTTGCTGGACGAAAGAGACACTGAATTAGTGGACTTGGAGTCTAAGTACGACACTCTAGGAGATTTGCTCAAACAAAAAGTTAATGAGTTAGAAGAACTCAAAAACTACTCTAGAAGTCTAGAGCAAAGAAACAAAAGCGAACTTAGAAGAGAAAAACTAGAAACCAGAGTCATGGCTGAGTCGCGCGACAAGCTAAAAGAAGAACTCAGCCAAGTTAAGCAGGAAAAAGACCAAGAAATCAAAAGACTTCAAGAAGAACTCCAAGAATTCGAAGTGTTTCATAACGAAAAGGTTTCTGAGTTGGAAGCGAAAAACCAAGAACAAAAAACAAGCATCACTCAGAAGTACAAAAACGACTTTAAAAACGAACTTCAGATTCTCAAAGAACAAAACAAAAAACTTCAAAAAGAACTAAGCCAAACCCAGTTAGAAAACACTCAACTCAAACAAAAAGTTAAGCTTCTCAAAGCAGAGGACACTTCCTATCAAAGCACAATCAACCACTTAAAAACCCTTAACCACCAACAAACCACAAACTACCAAAGTCAACTAAACGAAAAAGACTCCAAAATCCAACAACTAGAAAAAGAACTCCAAACTCTAAAGTCCCAAGCAAACGCACTAGAGAACCAATACGCCCAAGAAACCACCCAACTCAACTCCCAACTCCAAAAAGCACAAAACGAACTAGAAAAAACCACTGCATCCCACGAAGAAGAACTAGAGTACCAAGCACAAACTCACCAACTCCAAATCCAAAGACTCCACCAAAACTACTCCTCCCAAATCCAAAGACTCCAAGAAAGGATTTCTACAGCTGAAGAGGAAGCTGAAAAAGCCTACATCCACTCGCAACAACTCCGGGAAAAGTACCTTAGCCAACAAAAAAAGTCCTCACAAGAAGTATCTGAGCTCGAAGAAAGCTACAGAAAAGAAATATCCGAACTGGACTCAACTATCCGTCAACTCAAAAACAAACTCTGGAACAAAGAAGCCGAAGTCACAGAACTCGAAGAAAACCTCAACCTTTGGAAACGAAAAGCTGAAGCTTCTGAAGAAGAAACCCACAAAAAAGCACAACTACTCGTACAAGAAGCCCAAAACAAAACCTACGAAGTCACTCAGGAAAAAGAAAAACTCCAAAAAACAACAGAAACTACCCAACACGAAAACCAGCAACTCAAAGGAACTATTGAACAGCTCAAAATAGAACTTCAGGAAGTCAGTCAAGAGTTGCTTGACCAAAAAAGCATACGCGAAGAGTTAGCTTTGCTCCAACAAGAAAACCAAGAAACCAAACTGCAACTAGCAAACTCCAAAGAACAAGAAAAACAACTACTTGAAAACTACAACAAAGAAATCTCTAGTTTAACTGAAGAACGCGACAAACTCATTGAAATAAGTTCTGAGTTAAGAGCCCAACTCAAGAGTGCCCAGCCTTCAATCCAGTCTTCAGTAGACTACTCTTTTAAACCAACTCTTCCTAAGTACTCACACTTCGAAGAAATAGACTTTCCTGTAAGGGACTCTTCTGACTTTTAATAACTATACTAAAGGTTTCATGTTATTGATTAACCAAGAAATCCCAGTGTCCACTCCTTGCTTGTGCAAAGCAGAGCCCACCACTGCTCTGCAGTTCTCAACTTCCCTGATTTCTAGCATTCCTTTTATCTGCTCTTCACTTGCTTCTTGTTTGTCAGACTTGTTTGCAAATACCAAAAACGGAAGTTCTTTAAGAAGCTCGTCTGCAAGCAGTTCGTGCAAGGTGGTTTTGGCTTGTTCTATTTCTTCGGGCTTTGTTAAGTCCAGCACAAACACCACTCCTTGCGACCCTTCGAAGTGGTGTCTCCAAAAGAACTTAGACTGACTGTCTCCTTTGAGATCGTAAAGTGAGAGCGTGAGTTTGTCGACTTTGATCTTGTAACAACCTATTTCTGGAAGGGGCTTAGCGGCCCTTTCAAACTCTGAGGTCAAAACTTGAGTTAGGGTGCTTTTGCCTGAGTGTTGGAGCCCTAGTATTATTACTCTTCTGTGGTTCTTTCCAAACCACCTTACATGATTGAACTTAGATATTTTTCCTCCCATATTAAACTTATTATTATTGAGGGCTTTGGTCGTACGCAGGGGTGTAAATTATGTTTTCAGAAGGCATCGCAGGGTAAGAACACACATAGTTAGGAATGGCTTCCCTTGGAGTAAAGGGACATTGTTTAGGGTTTTGTAAGTAGTTTGGAACTTCTTGTGGTTGGGGCTGTCTTTCGATTTGGCTTTCTGACTTTTTTAAACTGCGGACAACTAAGAAGTAGGCCGTTATATATACTAGCATTCCAATCCATAGAACAAAAGAAAGCCAAAAGCAAGTACTAGGACACACCTCTTGTTCTGAGTAGTTGCTTGAAAAGGTACAGTTACTTCCGATGCTTCCAAGTTCAAAGAATAAAAAAAGACCTAGAAAATGGCATTTACAGCTTAAAAAGGCTGCAAAATAGCTAACACGTAAGCATTTCACATTGACTAAGTAACATAAAATCACACAACCCCAGAGAAGAGTACCTACAATAGAAAAAACCTCAGTGAGTAAGTAGAAATTTCCACCTTTCGACAAACCTAAGTACATCTTGCACTTAGTGCTTTCTTCATCTTTGCCGCAGAAATCCATAGACAATTCTCGGTAAAGCTTGCCTTTAAATTCTCCTTCAGTGACTTCGCTGAGACTTCCAGACCAGTTCCCACCATCTAGGTACACCCAATCACTCTCGAATGCTAAAGCCATCATAACTGCAACTGTCATGCTTTGCAAGGCAAAAAATATGCCCCAGCAAACACGTTGGTCTACTTTGCAGATTTTATCTATTTCAACCATTATAGGTTTAAAGTTAAATAATTAAATTTTTTTAATATTATTGTTTACTAGGTTGAAATGATTCAGGGTTTTTGAGAATGGGTTGAGGCTGGTAAGCTGGTTCGTAAATAACAGTTGGTTGGTCAGGGTTTTGGTAAACTGGCACTTGCCCGGGGTATTGGTTTTGATAGACTGGAGGTTGTCCAGAGTATTGGTTTTGGTATACTGGAGGTTGTCCAGAGTATTGATAAGAAATGTTTTGGGGTGGATAAGCTTGGGCATAAGGTATTGGATCTCGATACACAGGGGGATTTTCTTGGAAGTTTCCTGAGTCTTGTATGTTTCTGATTCTCTTTTCGTTGCTTACAGCAACACAAAGCACCACTGTAAAAAATATCCAAAGAACAATGACTAAGGCTGTTATGGCGGCACCTAATTCCAATGCAGAATCTCCACAAATCGTAGGGTGCTCATCAATCTCTTCTACTCCACTGCAATCAGAGCCTATGTTTGCATAACCCATTAGACTTAAGTGGGCAAGCATGTAGCAACAGCAACTGGAATATGAAGTAACAAAGTTCAACGCCAAGCATCTCACGTTTCTGAGGTATAAAGCCAGAACTACCATAGAAACCACTATGCAAAACAGCGAAATAACTACGCCCGAAGTATAAACCTGCATAGCTATAGCCAAACCAGCATACATTCTGCAAGGCCAATAGTCAGTTTCGAGATCACAATAGTCTTCTGCTAGATCAGTGTACGCTTTTCCTTCTAGTGGGCCACTTGTCACTTCCCTTAGGCTCCCCTTCCACTCGTAATTTTCCCATTCGGTGTAGTACCAATTACTGATTGTAAGTGACACTATCATCAGTACTGATACTACCAAGTGCAAAACTCCGAAAATTGCCCAGCAAACTTTTTGCTTAACATTGAAAATCTTAGCTGGTTCTACCATTATTATTAAATCTGTTTGGGTTTGGTTGATTAGAGATTTGTGCCATTTAAGTTTAATTGCCCAAGTTACCCTGGTAAGCTACAGGCTCTTGCTGAGCATTAACAGGCTGAGCATTGAGTGATGCTTTAAGGTCAGTGTCTTGTCTAAGTGCTATGATTGCAAATGAGATGTAGAATGTAACTAGGTAAGGCAGTAAAATCACTATAGCTACAGACAAGCCCACACCTGCACGTGGACATAGTGCTGGAGGGTCATTATAGTCGTCTGGAATTTCCTCACATTCTTCACCATTAACATTGCCTCCAACCAGAGCTGCAATGAAGCCTATAAAGAAAATAACATCAAGGCAACAATTAGTGCCAATGTTACACCAGTGGTACTTCGTGTTGCGTAGTGATAAAATTGTAACTCCAATCCAAGAAGCAATTATCACCAGGCAAATAACTCCCGTAGCTATGTAGAAGGACCCACCAGTTGATAAATTTGAGAGCATTTTGCAGAAACCAGAATCATCAGACTCACACTCTTCGTCGTAGACTTCCCCATAGCTTTTCCCTTTATAACTCCCACTGGTAAACTGAGTCAAACTCCCAGTAAAGTCTCCAATGTCACTAGAGTACCAATCAACTGCAAGAGAAGCTATCAGAAGTACAGATATGAGTAAATAAGAAGCTCCAAAGACTATCCACCAAACCTTGTGCTTAAAGCCCAAGATCTTAAGTTGATCCTTGTATTCCATATAAATGAATTATTTATTAATCGCCACCACAGTCACCAGCGCCACCCTAACACCCTGGGCCACAGTATCCAGGACCAGAGCCTCCAGGGGTACCATAACCAACATTAGGAGGACTAAAGGAGTTGTAAGAATTGTAACCACTGTCATAAATGATGTTGGGGTGCTGTAGAGGGTAGTGGCTATTTTGGTAAAGGGTGTTCGCTTGATTTTGAGTGGGGTCAATAGGTGCATACTGAGCGTTCTGGTAGGGGTAAGGTTGATAGTAAACAGGGGCTGCTGCAGGAGCTGCTAAAGGATTAGAAGGAGGATTAGCAGGGTCAGTACACTGTGGTTGGTTGAATTGGGTCATTTGTGCAGGAGGTCGCATAATCTTATTGTCATTGATAAGTGCAATGATGATTATTATATTGTAAAGCCCCCAACATATAAGCAAAAGATACGCCGCACTTTCAGCTAAATGAAAACCAGTGTCTCCACAGAGCGTTGGAGTTTCAGAAGAGTCTAATATTTCGTCACAGTTGTCTCCAATATTAGCTAAACCTAGCACTGAAAAGTAACCTAAGCACTGGCAAAAGCAGCTGCAGCAAGAACTAATTAAGTTGACCCAAAGGCATTTAATGTTGAACACATACAAAAAAGTAACTATTCCAATGAGGAGAATGCTGAAACCGGAAATAAAAGTAGCACCGATATAATTATCCCCAGCTTGTTTTAAGTTTTCAATCATCAGACAGTAGTCATCGTAGTATTCTGACGGTGCGTATAACCCGTCACAAGCATCATTGTAAGTCTTCCCTTCTCCTGGACCTTCTTTAACCTCAACTAAACTTCCTTTAAACTTAATTTCTTCAGAGTTAGAGTAGTACCAACTGCTCTCAGCAACAGAAACTATCATAAGAATTGCTATTACAAAGTAAAGCACTCCAAACCCTATCCACCAAACTTTATGGTTCAGTTTAAAAATTTTCAGCTGGTGCTGGCCTTCCATGTTTATTTGAGTAAATTATTTAAATCTGTGTTAAGAGAACTCAGCTTCTTGCTGTAATAATTTCTGTATTTTAGGGTGGTCGATCCCTAGGATGGCGATTGCCTGATCCTTAGTGACGAACCTGCCCTTGATCCTCAGTCTAGCATCAGCTACTCGTTTCCGGCAGTCGTACGAAATGCGCTTGGTCCACCTCCTTCTCTTCCTTTTTTCTAAGTACTTTTCAATCTTCTTCCTACGTTCTTCCAAAGTGCAGGTGCCAACCATTCTGTTCTCGGGCTTTTTGTAAATCGGAACCATCTTGGGCGCTTTTGGGCGCTTGCGATTCCGGGACTTCTTCGAAACGGGCATGAAGTCCATCAGAGAAGTGAGGGAAACGTCAGAGGGACTTTGTGTGAGCGGCTTAGGCATGGAAAAGTGCTCCTCTGAGTCAAGAAGCATTTCAAAGTTAGGAACTTCCGGAAAACTCTGTGCTGTCGTGAGAAGATCTATGAAGGAACATTTACGAACTGCTTCTATGGGTTCCTCGGGTTTTAAAGTTTCGAAGTGAAACTCTAAGTTTGACGACAGCTCGAATGAGCGAATTTTTTCAACTGATTCGAGCATAAAATAATTACAAAGATGGAATCCATTTAAAAAATACAAAAACCTTTGCCGAGAGTTACTAACTGTACTTACAGGATTTAAGCTCAAAGTTTTTTCGTTAAAAAAAATTTTTTGCATTTTTGAAATTTGAAGCAGTGTGGACTTGGGTTAATTCAGTTAGAATAAATATGAGGCCAGGATTATAATAAATATGACCGAGTGAGGATAGCTAACGGGCGGTCTGGTCATTGATGATTTAACTGCAATCTGATGTATATCCATAGAGATGATGAGCGATGACGAGTATTACTCAATGATTATTTGAGGCATTTGTCTGAACTAACTTAAACACTAATAACAAAGCCAAGTAAGGTTCTCGGCAGAATATAAAAATGGGCTTCTTTGATCGCTTTTCTAGAAAGAGAAACGAAGACTACTCTGAAGAATTCACTCCTGAACAGAACTTCCAAAGCACTTTCCAGTCCTCACGTATAATTTGCCAGCCAGACGAAAATGGAGTCACCAGGTGCAAAAAGTATGTGACTACTCGCAGAAAAAGCTCAGAAGAACCCTGGAGAGAAGAAACCATAGAAGAAGAAGTTCCGTACGACCAAGTCAACTCCCCTTTTCAAGGATTTTTTGACCGGTTTGCAGACCCATTTGGGAGAGAAAGTCAAGAAGGCTTTGGAGAAGTGGCGCCTTTCAGACACCCCTTTGAAGACATGCTTAACTTCGGGGGACTAATGAGCAGGTTTTTCAGAGAATTCGGGAGAGACTTTGAAGACCCACGAGATTTCGAACACCATCCTTTTGAAGAGCAAGTCAATCCACCTAACTGGAGTTCAGAGGACTCTAAGATCTATGATATATAATGAACATAATCAGAAAATAACTTCATCAATAGCAGATACTATCTAGTTCATCATATTTAATTATCGCCACAGCTTAGTGAGGAAACAATAAGTCAAAGTCTTGTTTAGAGGCTTCTGCTTCGAAAATGTTGAACTCACTCGAAGGCTTGCCGTTAGTTTGAGCGGCCCAGTTAATGCGAGTTACTTTGCAAATGACTCTGTCTTGGAAAGTGGGGACTTTGCAGTCGTCGTTGTTAAGGTCCATCCAGACTACAGCTTTGTGGTACTGGTACTTGAATCTGAAGTGGTAAGTTCCTTCCAGTGGGAAGTGGTCTCTGACATCTTTGAGTTTGATTTCATCAATGCTTTTGCTGATTCCGAAAGCATTGGGTTGTTCCTGCTCATCGTAGTCTTCAGGCACTATGTAGTATATTAAAGTGAAGTTTGACATTTATTAACCAACTTAATTATATGTATACCTATGTCAGAATGGTTAGGTCAACTGCTTTGCGTTTTTCTTTTCCGTTTTCATTATAAACTTTAATACAGAAACTGAACCTGGTAGTGACTTTGTTGATAATGTTGTTTCTGAGAACTTTAGGATTGATTCCACTTAGAACTACGTCGTCTTCGCATAAAAAGATGTCTGTTTCGTCTGAGTCTAAAGTGATGAACCCAAACTTCTTTTTGAAGTGGTAAAACTTCATCAAGCCAGTGTGTTTTTGGTTTATGACTTGTTCTTGTTGGAACTTGCCTCTTTCTTCTCGTTTGGCTTTGCCCTTTTTGGGCGGTGCTTGCAACTTAACTTGGCTAACTTGTATTTGGGGTGGTGGTTGTTTGGGCTGTGCGTTGGAGTAAGGAGTAGGTGTGCAGTCTGAATCGCTTCCTATGTCAGCCCAGCGTAGTTTTCTCTGAGCAGGTTTTTCTTTGTCAAAGCCTGGCGGAGGAGGAGTGTTTTCTAGGGGTAAAGGGTCTTCCACTTTCTCAGTTTCTAGTTCTTTGTGGAACTTTTTGGCTGAAGTTTTCACTGTTGTGCAGCTTTTAGAGATCCACTTCTCAAAACGCTTTTGATTGACTTCCCAGCTTTTAAGAGGAGCATTTTCCTCAGCTTCTTCGGCAATGACATCGATCTCCCCTAGTTTTTTTAGGAGATTTAAGGGAATTTGTGAGCTGAAAAAGACGTTTTTCTGTTGAGGAGAGTCATTGTACTCTATTGGGAAGTTTTGGATGGCGCTGTCTGAAGGTGAAACTCCGGGCGAAACTGAATTCTTTGAAAAGTCAAACAGTGGCTTGGTAGGTATGCTGAACTTTTTAGGTGCTGAAAGACTTTGGTAGGTTACTTGGGAGTTTTTCATAATTATTAGTATGAGTTCTTACGACCAGAAGATGAACAATGAACTTGAAAGGTTGATTCCTACTCAAGAGAAAAAATTAGAAGAGGCCTACCAAAAGTTCATAGACAAGAATTCCAGGAACTTTGTTGAAAACGTCGAAGGATCGGTTCTGCAATTTTATTGTAAACTGAATGCATTGAAAGCACTTGAAAAAATCAGTAAAAGTTTCGACTCAAAAGCAGCTTCAGCCGCCAAAAAGGTCAGTTCTGACCTCAAAAACATCCCTTTTTTGCTCTCAGAAGAAACCAATAACATCTTCTCTGAGTTCAGAGAGTTCGTCCCCAACGACAGTCCTGCTTTTGACTGGGATATGCTAATTGAAACTAGCGAATTGTTTTTAATGAAGTTTTTCGAAAGGCTTGAAAAAAGCCACTCTGAGTTCCGGGAAATCAATGAAGAGTTTTCCCGTGAAATGGACTTAATTCTAGCAAGGAAGTGGAATCAAATGAACCAACCTGGTTATGACTTTTTTAAACTTGGCAACCTGGACTCCCGAGACGCTGAGTTTGTCGACTTAAAAGATAACTTATACGCCATTGCAACTGGAGCCATAGAAAATCTAGATAGCATTTCTTTTTGGATTGAAAATAAACTTTTGGAGTTTAGAAAGACTATGGCTAAGTGGTACTCTGATTACTTTTCAACTAATATTTTTCCTGTTATAAAGGATGCTTTGAGGCAAATAATTCATTCTTGTCGCACTGAGGGAGGAATTCTAGAGCACTTTTCAGAACACCAGCAAAGAACCATTTTGTGCACTGCTCATGAGTTCCGAGTCCAAGAAAGTCACTTTGAATTCAGAACTCTAATTAGTGAGTCAAGTATTGAGATGGGCGAGTATGACTCCCAGGAACTAGGCAACGAATGGGCAAATAACTTTAGTTTTCAAGAGCAGATTTATGCAGTTGCATGCTTGGCTTTTGTAATCTCTAATGCTATTTATGAGTTCAAAAGAGACCTTAAGTACCCTCCAGAGGTGCACTACAGCGGAAACAATAGGGAATGGCTCAAAAAGATTGTGAAGAACTACATCAGGTGGAAAACTCCTAACAAAAACAACTTAGGCAAGGTGTACTCTTTGCTACTTGCTGCTTTGGAGAGAAGCCTTGGAGAGTTGGTTTCAAAGGAAGGATTTCAGAGTTGGTTTCTAAACTCAAACTGCAAACTGGAACAAGAAACTCAGGAGTTAGGGTTTTACGTAGAAAATCCAGGTAAAACTGAAAACGACTATGCAAGATCCGCAAAAAAGTTCAAGGATAAATTCTGGAAAAGAACTCCTTTAGAGTTTGATATATTTGAGTCCAAACCTAGTTTCCATACTGATATTTTTGTTTCGGGGTATTTGTCTGAAAAAGAGAATACTAAAAAATTGTGGAGTAAATTTGAAAACCTTGAAAACAAGCTTTGTATGGCACTGAAGTGGGAGTCTACTAGTCTTGGCAATCTTTTAGTAAGATCTCTGGCCGCAGGATTAATTACTTTGTATAATCTTTGTAGAGCAAATTTTATTGCTTCTTTGTTTTGGCTGGGTTCATTAGTCAGTGATCAATGGAAATTGTTTCAATCTGCAGTTAAAGAGTCCAAGAAAACCGGGAAAATGCTAGCTAGACTGCTTATGAACAAGTTTATGGGAAAAGGTTCAATAAGTCTGACTGGGTTTTCTCTGGGGTGCCAAGTGATCTTAAGCTGTTTGGAAGAACTTAATGTGCACAGGAAAGATGACTTGATCCACAACGTGACGTTCCTAGGAGGAGCTGTTGATTACAAATCGTTTGAACATGCCTTTCGAAGTGTCTCAGGAACTATTTATAATTTCTACACCTCAAAAGACTTTGTTTTAAGGTTACCTTTAGGTGAAGAAATAGGACGCAGACCTATAAACCACCCCAAAGTCAAGAACTTCGACTTAAACACTCTAGGAATTGGCCACCTAGGGTATAGAAAAAACTTTGGGAAAATATTCCAAAAAATAGATAACTTAGAGTCTAGTACTTAGCTCTAATCTCTTTAATGCTAACTAGTTCCTGGTTCTTAAAGTGAGTTCTGTACCAACCTTCTACCAACGCAAAGGGGTCAATCGTGGTTTCTTGGTAGTTGTCTATCAAAAAGGGCCCTACTAACTTAGCAAGTTGCTTCTCTCCTGGAATGTGTCCGCCGTGGCTTAAAAACTCGCTTAGCATTTCTCCTCCTTTGGAGTTGAGTTCTTTGTTGAACACAAGTTCCCAAACGAGTTCACTAATTGCTTGGTCCACCACATACGAGTAGTAACACCCTCCGTACTCTGCTAAGTGCCCCAAACTCAAGTACCAGTTTCCCTGGAGTTCCTTTGTTTCTATGTGTTTTTGGAGTTCCAAAGAAGCTTCTTCTGGAGACTTGCCTGAGTGCAAAATTAAGTCGAAAAGTGACATGGAAAGTTGCATGTGGTGACTCAGGGCTTTGAAGGTATCTCTGTTGCTTAAGTGTTTAAAAAGGGATTCCGGGATTCTTTCTTGGGTTTGTTTGTGCAAAGCCCAGGAACTCACGAATTGGTAGTCTGAAATAAAGTGCTCAAATATGTGGGAATGAATCTCAGCAAAGTCCAAGGGCACTCTAGTTCCTGAAAAAGACTGGAACTCCGACTGACTCAAAATAGAGTGTAGGGAGTGTCCTAGTTCGTGGTAGAACTCTTTAAGTTGCTCGAAACTAAGACCGTTGTCGTCCAAGTCCTCTAAAGTAACCCCTAGTGAAGACTCTAAGTGGTCAGGCTTAGAAAAGTTGCAAGCCAGTATACTTATAGGGACTTGGTAGTTACTTTGACTAAGCTTAGGACAGACTACATTTAGTTTGTAAGGGCCTGTGCTGAGTTTGCCTGGTCTAGTAAACAAGTCGAAGTAAAGCACTCCTACCAGTCTGCCTTGTTTCTTGAACTCAGCTTTGATAATGTCGTTTGACCAACTTTCAGTTTTGTCTGCAATTAAGAAGTCAAAGTCTGTTCCTAGAACTCCACACAACTGCTTCACTCCGTTTAAAACGTTTTTGATGGTGAAGAAGTTGGACTCCTCGTAGTGCTTGCTGAAGTAAGGGCAGTTTGTGAGTTTTTGGTAGTGAAGGTAAGAGTTCATATAGTAAGAAAAGTCCCAAGGCTCCAGTGCAACAGGGGACTCTCTAGAAACCTGTTCTTTTAAAGCCTTTCTGTCTTGAAGTATTGAGTACTCATTTTGAAGTTTGGGGTACAAAAAGGAGTGGCACTTAACCAAAAGGTCCTGAAGTGCATTGGTGTCTATAGGAAACATTTGATAGTTGATTAAGTAGCTAGAGTAGCACCTAAAGCCTCTTTGTTTTGCAAGCTTGTTTCTTTCTTCCAAGAGTTGGTTCAGAACGTCACTGTTTTGAGGAGCTAAGTTGTTGATGCTGTCGAAAGCTTGCTTTCTAACAGAAGAACTTGGAGAGTTAGAAAGCAGTGCTTTTAACTCAGCTTTGCTGTAGGTTTTTTGGTTGAGTTCTCCGTAGACCTTTCCAAGACGGTCAGGTCTGAGTTGGGTAGGCACTTGTTCGATTTCTTCAAAAGCAAATTCCAAAGTGGCCTGGACTGAGTCTGAGTTCCTCAAAAACTCTTCTTGGAGCTCAAACATTCTGTAAGAAGAACTTGAGTTGCAGTGGGTTCCTTCCTTTTCAAACTCTTTAATCAAGGCCAAAGTAACTAGTTGTTGGGAAGGCGTTAGCTTGTGGTACAACTTAGATTCTTTCAAGTTCACTAAAGTTGTGTAAAAGGTTTTATCTGAATTTAACTCGGCAAACACATGCTGCATCTGACTAGAAACTTGGAAGGCAGCTTGTTTCCAAGCAGTTGAAGGAAACAAGTCTCCTACAGCCTGGGCGATATCTGCAGTTTTGGACGAAACATTAGAAATCTCGTCAATCAGCAACAGAGCGGAAGCTGAGGGCTTTTGGGGGTCTATTCTGGACTTGAGTGTTTTTATTTCGGAAACAGAGGACTCCAAGAAACCCAGTAAGTCCTTTGCTTCCCTTAAGAAACTCAATGAAAATTTTCCCATAATTTAGATTAATTAGAAATCAACATCTAGGCGGAAAGACTGCTCTTCTTTGTTAGCCATCACTCCAGTGCGCCTGTACTCACTTACTCGTTTTTCGAAGAAGTTAGTTTTGCCCTGCATAGAAATCATGTCCATCCACTCAAAGGGGTTGTGCGCCTTGAACAGTTTTTGGTAGCCCAAAGACAACAGCAGTCTGTCAGCTACGAACTCTAAGTACTGACTCATGAGCTTAGAGTTCATTCCTATAAGTTCACAAGGCAAAGCTTCAAGAATGAATTCTTTTTCGATTTCAATGGCTTCGCCTATTATTCTGTGGACTGTTTCTTCGTCCAACTTATTCACAATGTGAGAGTAAAGCAAACAGGCAAAATCAGTATGCAAACCCTCATCTCTGCTAATGAGTTCATTTGAAAAAGTCAACCCAGGCATCAAGGATCGCTTTTTCAGCCAAAAAATAGCACAAAAGCTTCCAGAAAAGAAGATGCCTTCCACTGCTGCGTAACCTACCAGTCTTTGGGCAAAGGAGGAATCACTGTGCATCCACTTAATAGCCCAGTCAGCCTTCTTTTTGATTGAACTGAAGTGGTCAATGGCGTTGAACAACTGGTCTTTTTCTTCTTGGTTCATGATGTATGAGTCAATCAACAAAGAGTAAGTTTCACTGTGGATGTTTTCCATCGCCATTTGGAATCCGTAAAAAGCGCGGGCCTCAGGAATCTGGACTTCGTTGAAGAACCGCAAAGCTAAGTTCTCCAGCACTATTCCGTCTGAAGCTGCAAAGAAAGCAAGCACGTACTTAATGAAGTGTTTTTCACTGTCGTTGAGAGTTTTCCAGTCTGCAATGTCCTGAGCTAAGTCCAGTTCTTCTGCTGTCCAGAAACTTGCTTCGTGCTTTTTGTACATAGCCCACATGTCGTTGTACCTTATAGGAAACAATACGTACCTGCCAGGGTTTTCTCTAAGTAAAGGTTCTTCTTGGATTTGTTCGCGGGACATTTTTTATATTTACTGTATGCGCGCAAAAATATGAGGGAACTTAAATTAAATTGCTGGTCTTACTGTTTTTGCTAGAGTTGACTGAGTTAACTATATGCAAGCTACAAAAACCCCTAGCTTTCGTTAAACAGTTTAAAGCTTAAGGATGCCACATGGACTTTCTGAGTTAAGTTCTTTTTTCTATATACTATAGATTGAGTTAACTAAGTAAATTCGGCAAGAGCCTTGTGAGGAATCTTACTAAATAGACTCCTCAGTTTAGTATCCAGTATGTAAATTACTTAAGAACAGAATTCAACTTTTTAAGTAACAATGAAAATGACTTAACATTAAAACTAAACTGCTTAAATTAATTCAAGGGAGGGTAGGGATACACCCTAAATACTTTCATCAAAGGCCTTATGTCGGGGTCAATCGAGTAATATATCAGGTCGGTTAGTCTAGGAATTGTTATTATTTCGGAAGGAATCTTTTCTTTAGGAATGTCTACAGGCTCAGAATCAAGGTTTTCCTCATGCAGGAACATATGTTCTCGTAAGTTCTGAGCTGACGAAAACTTTTTGAAGCATATTTCACATTCAAACCGCCTTACCTTTCTGTGGCAGCATTCTATATGCCGCTTAAGGTTATACTTCGAACTGAGCCTTTTCTTGCATTCTTGGTAAGGGCATATGAACACCATCTTTTTATTTAGGCTACTACTCAACTCACAAATTAAGTGACTCGAGCTAACCAGACCTTTAAGTGTAAAATAGTCAGACTCTGCTTCTTAAATGAGCACAGCAGCTATTTGAGAGTGAATGTATAATCAATAAACCTACTTAGTTAAAAGAAATCTTAGAAAGCTCTTGAGTGAAGGTAGGACCTTCGTCTGAATACTCAGGGAAGTTAAGTGCAGTGTCCTTACCTGTGACGACCTCAAGGCCAAGTCTTGAAGATGGGAAGCCGAACCTGGTGGGCTTGGACAGTACGTTTCGTTCGTAGACCAGTCGGAAAGGCAAGTGGGAACCGTAGACCGTAGACAGGTACTGCATCTTCTCTTTTTCTTGGTTCTTGATGACTTCAATAGCTTTTCTGGGGTCTTCCATATTCTTATAAGCAACTCTGTGTAAATTCATACTTAAATCAAAAATGGGCAACGTTTCTTCAATCAAAGCTCCCACCCTAATCGACCTTATAAAGCAAAACCAAGAAAAACAAGCCCTACAGCTCATGAAAGCAGGAGCTTCGCCCCACACTATTTCTTCAAACGGGTTTTCGGCTCTCCGTTTGGCGCTAGAAATGAACCAACCGGCTTTGTTTCGTATGCTGTGGGAAGGAGAAGCCCAAATAGTGCCTGAACTGCCTAACTTGCAAACACCGCTGCACTACGCTGTGGTACTGAACCACTACAGCATGGCTTGGATGCTGTTGCGGGAACACTCAACATTTCCCTCTTTTAAAAACAAACAAGACGCAAAAGGGTGCACTCCACTTCACGTTGCTGTGCAAACTTCGAACCCCGACATGGTGGCACTTTTGCTTAAGTACAATGTAGACCGGTTTGTTCTAGACTGCAAAGGACGCACTCCTTACGAACTAGCTCTTGAAAGCTTTTCTCCACTCGCTGAAGAAATTATAGAGCAGTTTACTATGGAAGACTGCCTCGCTAAGGAAAAGTCAATTTCTCAAGCTAAGGAACAGGGTTCTACTCAGGGAACTTCCGAAGAAGAAGTCTCCCACTTTTTGCTTGAAAAAGCTTTGCTCGAAACTCGAGTTCCTGTTATCCGCAGTCAAGAATTTGACTTTTTAGAAGTTATGAGTGGAGGAAGTAGTTGTTTGGTTTTTAAAGGTCTTTGGAGGAGCACAGAAGTAGCTATTAAGCAGTTCAAAGTAGAATACACTAACAGTGAAAAAGACTTACAGAAGTTCGTAAAAGAACTGATGGTCCTTGCACAGGTTCGGCACCCAAACTTGGTGTTACTTATGGGAGTGTCTGTGGACCAACCCAACCTTTGTATTATTACTGAGTACGTTCCCAATCACACTTTGTTTTACCAAATCCACAAAAATAAAACTAGGAAACTAAGCATTTCTGAAAAGTTTTTCATAGGCATACAAATCGCCAGGGCTTTAGCTTATCTGCACCACAACAACCCCCCTATTGTGCACAGGGACCTCAAACCTGAGAACTGCTTGCTTGACAAAGGCTTTAACTTAAAACTTGCCGACTTCGGATTAGCCAGGCCTTTAAGTGCTTTTTCCAACGAAGCTGAAATGACCACAGTCTGCATAGGGACCACTAGGTTCATGGCCCCTGAGTTGTTTGACAGAACTAACTCAGTGGGGACTGAAGTAGACGTTTGGGCTTTTGGGTGCGTTTTAGTAGAGTTGTTTTCAGGCAAGCGTCCCTGGCACTACATTCCTTCTTCTAAGTCAAACTGCATCTGTTACGAAGTCTTCAACAAAAAGCCACTTCCGATTCCACAAACAGTTCCCCCTGAAATCAGAGAAGCAGTTCAAGAGTGCTGCAACTACAACCCTTCGAAACGTCCAAACATCCAGCAAGTCTTGGATAAACTCGAACTTGCAAAAAGTTCTTACACTTAATTTAATTGTAAAATGGCGAACAACCATACAAGNAGAGTTGAGAACTTACTTGCTGGGCACAAACTCAACCAACAGAAAAAAAAAGCCATGCAAGCCCAAAGGATCTTTGAAGAAATGAAAGAAGTCACTGGAGTTCCCCAAATCAACTCTAAAAGCAAAAAACTAGCTGCAGCGAATGAAAAACTCCAGAAGCAAAAGATCCTCGGAATCGAAAAGCAAAACAAAAATAAGACCTTTGAAAGGTCCTTGATGATGACTCCACTCGAACAACCCAACGGCGAAGAAATGGCAGCCCTTTCATCCACTTTGCGCCAACCTTCATCAAAACAACCCATGGACCCCGAAGCCACCTTCAACGGAATCCAGTGGGGCCTTGAAGAGCCCGAGACCCAACACCCTGCTCCTAAGGAAAAGGACTTCTACTCAAGGACACTCAACTGGAAAAAACAGAAAGAAGGAAAACTCGAGGACCGGCGCTGGAAAAATCAACTTGAAGAAGTCGAAAACTGCACCTTTAAACCCTCAATTAGCTCCCCCAGCGCTCCTAAGCCTGTTCAGAAACCTACCCAGCAAAAGCAGTCTAGTTACAAAACTGTACAGAATAAGAGACGCCAAGCCAGGCAGAAGGCCGAAAGCAAACCTGAAAGGCAAAAAGACTCAGAAGAAAGACTCTCTATCCAAGTAAGCACCATATCTGAGTACCAACAAGAAGACATTAGAAAGAACTTTGTGTACCAAAAGATATCCCCTGTGCCCAAACCTGTCAGGTACAGGGAGGGCTTCAACTTGAATTCGTTCATGCAGCGTGCCCAACCGATGGTAGATTACTCCAAGCTTACCGAATATTAACATAAGCATTGTTAGTCTTTAATTAATGAAATATGAACTAGACTTTGCTAGAATGCATAATAATGGCTTCAATAGACTCTTGCACCTACTTAAGTTCGAAATACAAAATAGAAAGGAAGATTGGGAAAGGAACTTACGGGTCAGTTTACCTGGCAAAGGAGATCGCTACAGACCAAAAAGTAGCTATCAAAAATAGTAAATCTATTTTCCGTGATGCCTTACTGGCTAAGTGCATGCTTAGGGAGATTTCTATCCTCAGAAGCTTGAACCACCCAAACATCATTAAAATCAAAAATATAGTTATTCCTCAAGCCTGTCAGAATTTCAACAACCTTTTTGTGGTCATGGAGCTTGCAGAAACAGACTTTAGAACACTAACTAGGTCTTCCATGACCTTGAGCCACGAACAAGTTCAGTCACTCATTTACCAGGCAGTGTGTGGGTGTCGGTATATGCAGTCAGCTAATGTGATGCATCGTGACCTCAAGCCTGCTAACATACTTATTAACTCCAATGGGAACCTCAAGATTTGTGACTTTGGACTCAGCAGAACATGCCCCAAACCAGAATTAGTCAACGGAACAGACAAACAGTACAAGAGAGCTTTAACCTGGCATGTAGTTTCAAGGTGGTACCGAGCCCCCGAAGTTATTTTGGTAGAAAAGTTTTACGGAAAAGAAATGGACGTCTGGAGCCTGGGGTGCGTGTTTGCAGAGATGCTAGGCATGATGCACCCAGGCACTGAGAGGTCCGCTCTTTTTCCAGGGGNTTCTTGCTTTCCGCTTTCACCTGACCTCACTGCACCCCCAGTTTCGGGGGGCTTCTTTGTCAGTGAAGGCGACCAACTTAACAAGATCTTTGAAATAATAGGGACTCCTACCGAAGAAGACCTAGAATTTGTTAGTGACCCAAAGGCGTTTAACTACGTCAAGTCTTTCCAGTACAAACCCCCCGCGGACTTAAGTAGACTTTACCCCAATGCCACTTCTGAAGAACTAGACCTGCTTCAAAGGTTCTTGGCTTTTTCGCCCAAAAACCGCATTACCCTTGACGAGGCANTAGAACATCCTTACTTCACTTCAATCAGAAACCCTCTCTTGGAATTCAAAGCTGAAGCCCAAGCTGAATTTGTCTTTGACGAAAATGCTGACATAGATATACAAACCCTGAGAGACTACTTCAAAAGAGAAGAAGAGCTATACAGGCAATTTAATCATTAATCCTTGGTAAGCTAAATTCATTTATAATAATGCGGTTATTGAACCTTTTGATTGTTTGCTCAGCAATGAGTTCCCGGATCACTGACATATCGGCCTACGTAAAGTACCCCTCTGCGTCTGCAAAAAGGGGATCCTACGCAGGCGGAACGGAACTGTTTGTGTGGGGAGAATTTGACTACAATGACCCTTCCCTATACAAAGTACTGGTCGGAGGCAAGGAGTGCAGAATTGAGCAGTTCTACTTCACAGAGTCTTACTTCATGTGCTACACACCTCCTTACGAGTACTACCACGAAGCTGTTGTGCAAATTGAAGCTTTTGAAAACGGCTCGGAACTGCCAATAGACTCCTCAGTGGACACTACTTTTGAGTACTCCTACCAAGTGACGCCTAGGATCTACTACATTTCCCCTACAGAAGCTACTGAAGGCGATGAAGTTTCTTTCTACGGCCAGATGTGGGCCCGTTTCTGGCGCCACTTCGAAGAAATGAAGGTGGCTGGCAAAAACCTCAGAGTGTTCAGTGGAAAGGAGTACTCGCCCATAAGTTACCCATACCCAGCTAACCTTACCGGAGTGCTAGCTAGCAACGTCCACGGCGAAAGAGACCCCCTGATAAGGTTTGTTGAAACTTTTGGAACAGGCATGAACCTTTGGGTAGGTCAAAGCTACACACTTGAAGGAGAACCTTACTCTTTTAGAACCATTGCAGCTGTAGAGGGGATTTCGCACCACTCAGGGTCCAGTGAAGGAGGACTTAGTGTAAACATTACAGGAAGAGCTTTTCCCTCAAACACAAGCAGAATTGTTGCGGAGGTAAACGGGCAAGACTGCAAGTTAAGTTACGCCTCTTACCACGAGTTAATTTGTGAAACAGGCTCTTCAGGAGAACTTTCAACTCAGTTTTTTGAAGGAAGTGCGGGGTTTGTAAGGGAAATCTGGTATAAAGAACTTGCAAAGGGAGNTTCTTTTGAGGAACTCATAGGCAATGTTGAACCCAACAGAACAGTCCACATGGCTGCACTTAGGATTCCGACAGACGAAGACGCCTACGTGAAGTCTAGAATGTACGGACTGTTTAAAGCCCCTAGAAGCGGAAACTACACCTTTTACGTTTCGTCCGACGACTACGCAATGGTTTTCTTCAGCTCAAATATGGACCCTTCCAACAAAAAGCCCATAATTGAGTTTTCTGGAAAAGTGGAAAAGCTCAACTACTTCTTAGAAAAAACCTCAATCTCTCCTCCGATGGAACTCCAGGCAAACACTAGTTACTACTTTGAAGTATGGCACTCCCAGTTCTCAGGAAACACCCACTTTTCAATGGGAGTAGAAGTTCCAGGTGACGGAGTAACCAGACTTAACAGACTTCCACTTGTGCATAACATTACTGTACAGCCGCCTCAAATAGTTAGAGAAGTCCACCAGATCCAAGTCTTCGGAACAACTACAGGACCTACTGGAGGAGCTCTAAAGGTTGCATATGGAACTTCGAGCAGCAAAGAGATTTTTTGGAGCAGTGACTTGGAAATGTTTCCTTGTTCAGAAATCCTTAAAGAACTTAACTCGCTCTCCTATTTCCCAGGAAGTCTTAAGTGCACTTCTGAGTGGCTAAACTCCAACTCGCTCTCCTACAACATTACTTTTGACTACCCCAAAACTGATACTAGGAAACTAGTTACCTTCGACAGAACTCTAATTGAACCAAAGGACAAAATACTTACTTCAACTCTCAAGCACCCCGGAACTCTCCCAATTAAGGGACCTTACAAAGTAGCTTTCAAAGGATTTGTCAACGAAAACTACGGCGGCTACTTAGAAAGTATTCCACTCAAGCACGAACTAGACTGGAACTGGCATACCTACACTTTTAACAGCAGTTCAGTAATGCTCACTGGAAACTACGCCCAAGACTACATGAACTTAGTTATGATGCTGCCTTCTTACTTGTTCAACGAAACAACAGAATATGTCAGCATCATTTTAGGAGATGTTCAAGGAGGAGTGCTTGAAGGCAGTTCCGAGTCTCCAAACTTAAAGGTGACAAACAAAGTTGTGACTGAGCCTAACGAAAATCAGTTTTGGTTTGTAGTTCCTTCTGATTTTCTAAGGACTTTCGAAACTTCCAGTCAGTTAAGAGTGTGGGTTGACAACAGACTCACTTTATGCAGAGGTAATTGCAGCTTTACTTACGAAGTAGCTGACTCTGTAATTACTGAGTTCTACCTTAATTCAACCATTCTCACTATACTCGGGCAGATGCTTCCTACAAACGATGCCAACATAACTCTAGCCCACGCTCCTTGTAAAGTAATTCTGAGCACACAAGAATCTATCCAGTGCAGCTACCAAAGCGGAGTTTACGGTTCTTGGAAACCTCAAGTTTTTGTAAAATCCCAGGGGCTGCTGCCTGTTCTTTCCTCCCGAGCAATAGAAATTCCCCTAGTTTTAGACTCTGTAAATCCCCAAAAGGGAAGCATTGGAGGCGGCAACTTACTGACTTTAAAAGGGTCAGGTTTTTGGCACTCAATGCTCCACCCTAACTACAGCCAAAGTGTGTATATAGGAGATTCGGAGTGCTTTGTTCAGTCAACTTCTGTAACTGAAATAAAGTGCTTGACTTCGCCAATGAAAGCTCCAGGAAACTTGACTCTTACTGTGAATGGGTTCTCTGTTTACTCCGACCAGTTTAGCTACGATACTCAAGTATCTCCTGAAATCAAGGAAGTAATTCCTCAAAGAGCCAGCACAGTGTTTAAAACCGAAATCAGTATTAACGGAACCGGGTTCTCCTCTGACAAAGAAAGTGTTTCAGTAAAGATAGGCTCTGAAGACTGCCTTGTCACTTACTCTTCGTTCTACCAAGTAAAGTGCAACTTCTTAGGCGGCCCTAAAGGAGACCACAACTTAGTTGTGCAGGTGAAGGATAAAGGGAACGCAGTTCACTCTTTTAGGGTATCACTTGAGGTTTCTTCTGTTTACCCTAACTCTGGTTCTGTTTACGGAGGAGTGTTACTGAACATTACCGGCTACGGGTTTTCGGACCGAAATGGAACTGTTCTAGTGCACATTCAGGACCCAGAAAACCCAACTTACAGAGTTAAGTGCAGTGTAGAGTTTATTGACGCAGAAAATATACTTTGCAGAGTCCCCAAACTTCCCCACTTCATGAAAAAAGACCAAGCTTACGAAGTAATTGTCACAGGAAGAATCCAACAAAAAGCAGACTGTACCGGTTGGTGCTGGTTCACTTGGGCAAGCTCAGCCACTCCAGAGGTGCTAGACATCTTTCCTATTTCAGGAATTGCCAACCAGTCAGTCGAGTTAATTGGAAAAGGGTTTGGAACTCACTTTCCCAAAGTGCACTTCAACGAAGTGCCTGCAACTGTTAAGTCTCTTGAGGACACTAAAGTGATTGTTGAAGTTCCTTCTGTTTCAGGTTCTAGTCCAGAAATTTCTGTTTTCTTTGAGGAAAAAGGCCATCCTTTTGTGAACTCTTCTGTATACTTCAGTAACGAAGTAGCAGTTGCAGGCGTTTCCCCGAAAGAAATCTCTCAAGCTGGGGGCTTTGTGAAGGTACTAGGAAGTGGACTTGACTCTTCAATGAAGTTCTTTTTTGGAAGCACAAACTGTGAAGTACTAGAAATAACTAATACCTATGCAAGGTGCAGACTTAACGAATTTTACCAGAATGAAGAATTACAACCCCTTAGAATAGAACCAGGGTTCCAGTGTGAAAGCCCCAACTGCAGTGTAAGATTCCTTTCAAACAAAACTTTTGAAGTTAGCTCTGTGTCTGGGGACTTAGTGATTTCAGGAAACTTTCCACCAAACGTTCAAGTTTACTTAGAAAAGTTCCCATGCAACATACAAAGCACCTCTTCTAGCGAAATAGTTTGTGTGCCCCACGCTAGACCAGGAGACTACCAAGTAACAGTGCATGCTGACTCCTACGGCTTTTTGAAAGGTCAAAAAGAGTATAAGTGTGCTCTTAAGTTGTTCCAACTAAGCAAAGTAGAGAGTTCTTACGCAGGCGGAAAAAAGGTTACCCTGAGTGGAAACTGCTTGACTGAAGAACTCCAAGCCAAAGTTTGTGGGTTCAGAACTAGAATCCTGGAAGCTCACGGAAACGAAGTAGTCATTGAAACTCCTGCTCTAGTTACTTCCTACTCTATGAAACAGTACGATCTGGGCTTGACTCCACAACTAGTTACTCAATTCAAGATTTTAGGAAGTGGGAATGCCTACAGTGCTTTTGACAAAGACCAAGAGTCTTATTATACATACAATGCTGAGTTAGGAATTGACATAGGAGAAAACAGGGTGTTGCAGCTAACCCAAATAAGAGTGCTAGGAGGTGGGTCTAAAAGGTTCAAGTATGAAAAGCTGCTAGGACTCAAGCTCCAAGGTTCCAAAGACTCTGTGAACTGGGATGACTTGTATATGTTTGATACAGTCAACCCTTACTGGAACAAGTGGGTGGTGCCTTCCGAACAGCAAATCAGTTACAGGTACTTCAGACTTTTTAAAGAAAACCCAACTAAACTCTACATTAACGAAGTTGAGTTTTATGGGTTTTTAGTTCTAGAAAACTCCTCAAACACGACACTCTGCGACTTAGAAGTTTCGTACAAAGAACACAAAGCTTCTGTAGAGTCTGCTGTTCTGTACTCAAAAACTGCAACCCCAGAACTTAGCTCTTTAGAGCCCAAGCTAGGCACAAGTTTAGGAGGAACTCCTTTAGAAATTCTAGGAACTGGCTTTACAAACAACACTTTAGTTTTTATCGACAGTGTGCCTTGCAGAGTCACTAAGTCCAACGCCTCCTACCTGAGTTGCTTGACAGGAAAAAGAACTAGTTTTGCAGAACCGAGTTTAAGAGTTATTGTGCAAGAAAAAGGCTTGGCAGTAAATAACTTCTTTAAGTTTGTGTATGCTGACAGGTGGTCAGACACAGCAACTTGGAGTGGAGAAGTACCTCCCAGACAGTCAGAGTCTGTTTGGATCCCTAAAGGCCAAAGCGTGTTATTGGACACAGCCACCCCTGTTCTAAACACCCTTTTAGTTGAAGGAACACTGATAGTTGAGGACAAATCCGGAGTAAGTTTAGACGCAAACATTGTCTTCATCAAAGAAGGCAACTTAGTAATAGGAAGTCAAGAAAGCCCATACCTAAACGACTTAGCAATTACTTTGCATGGAGAAAAAGACTTTCCTTCGTTACCTTTTTTCGGAAACAAAGTGTTAGGAGTGCTCAGGGGAAACTTGGAAATATACGGAAAGCCCAAAATTTCTTGGACCCTCCTCAGAACTTCAGCTTTTCCTAACGATACTACTATTTCCTTGGTAGAAGAAGTCAACTGGGCACCTGGCGAAAAAGTGGTTATTGCCCCAACCTCTTACAACCCCTATGAAGCTGAAGTGCTGACTATAGCATCTGTGCAAGGCAACAACGTTACATTTATAGAACCAGTTAAGTTCCTCCATTACTCCAGCACTTTAGAGTTCCCAGAGTCGATCGAGATGAAGGCAGAAGTTGGTTTGCTTTCACGCAACATTAAAATAAGAGGCACTGGAACTGGGTATGGTGTCCACCTTATGGCTTCAGACTCAAAGGTAAAAGTCCAGAATTTAGAAATCTACAATTCTGGAAAACCCTTTGAACTAGGAAGGTCTGCAATAACACTAGATCAAGTAAACCAAGACTCTTCCATTAGGAACACCTCTATTCACCATAGCTTCAACAGAGCAGTGTCAGTCCGAGCTTCAAACCACATTGAAGTCAAAAACAACGTAGCTTTTCACATAAAAGGCCACTGCTTTTCTACTGAAGATGGAATCGAAACAGAAAACACTATTCAGAATAACTTGGGAATCCAAACCTTGAAATCCCAGTCACTCACTACTAGCGACCAGTACCCAGCTATCTTTAAAATCAGAAACCCTAAAAACTTAGTAACAAACAACCATGCTGCTGGAAGTGACATGCATGGTTTTTCATATGATTTGGCTGAAAAACCGCAGGGAGCTTCAGCCCCTTTTAAAATGAGCCCAGTAACCATGAGTCTTGGAATGTTCTCTAGCAATGCTGCGCACTCCAACCTTGGCCACGGACTTTTTGTGGGTCACACTCCCTCAAACTTGGCTAACTACTGCAACTTTACTTCTTGGAAAAACTCTATTAGTGGAGTGCTTGCTGGAAATTTAGGAAGTGTTAACTTAAAAGGCTTCAAAGTAGCTGACAACAAGCATGCTGGAATAGAAGTTTGCAGTTCCTCTGAAAACACCAAAATAACTAAAGCCCTTTTTGTAGGGTACACCCCTAATTCTGAAGGCAATTTAGAATCAGTTGGGCTGATAACGCCCCAAACTGATGGACTGCTAATTGACACTGCAAGCTTTGCTAACTTTAACGACTCAATGTGGCCCATTGGAGACGGATCTGAAGCTTCTGGCAAAACAGACTCTGGTGCAAGGCTCCACAAAATGCAAGGTCTTAGTTTTAACAACTCACACTCTAGAATTCACTGGGGATTCCCTTACAGAGGAATTTACGACATACTGGACAGCAGTCTAACTGGTTCTGCAAATGTTTCGTTGTCTCCTTACTGGGAGCACTTGCTAACTCCTGAGTGCCTTTATGAAGAGAGCTATAACTCAGTAGTATGCTCTAAAAAGGTAAGACGGGTAAAGTTCCACAACTTAAGTCCTTCTTGGAGATTCAGAAACAAGCACTTAAACATAGTTAAGAGTGCAAATGAGTCCTGGGAAGTGCCTTCAGTTAATGCTTATGATGGCAGGTCCTGGGCGGTTCCTTTAGTTACACAAAACTCTTACAGTGTTAACTGGGAAGATGCTAACTGGAACTCAATTAAACTAGAAATAGACACTTTTGAAAAGGATCAGTGGGTGGAGATTACCATGAACTTTAGTAGTCATGTAGAGCACTTTGAAGCAACTCGAGGAGAAACTCCCAAAAACTTGAACGGTTCAGATCCCACCTTGCTCAAAAGTGTTAACAGGAGCCTAAGTGCAAGTGACTCCTCAGGAACCTATACTTGGAACAACAAGACTGAAAAATTCATCAGCATTTTGCTAAGTGGAAATCCTCAAAACGAGTTCCAGTTTGGAGATATACAAATTAAGAGTTACGGCTGCTATGGAGACCATTGCAAACCAAAAGAGACTACTTCAAGTTCCAAGAACCTTACGGAGAAAAGGTGGAGCAGCAAGGAGACCTGGGAGTCTGGAAAACTCCCCGAAGAAGGAGAAGTAGTGGTTATACCAAGTGACTGGGAAATCATTTTAGACATAGAAACACCTGTTCTTGCGTACATTGAAATCAACGGAGTGATGAAATTCGACAGGAACTCAAGTGTAACTCTAAACTCTTACTGGGTGTTTGTGAGAGGGCAAGTCCTAAGCACTCCTGATAACTATACTCACGAAATAGTGCTGCACGGAACCGAAAACTCGCCTCCTTTTTATTTCAGTGGAAGTAGAGATGCAGGCAACAAAGTACTTGCTGTAGCTGGAAAACTAGAAATGCACGGGAATCCTAGAACGCCCAGAACTAATTTGGAGAGGGACTTAAAACCCCACCAAAAGTTTATTTACGTTAAAGGAGTTGACTGGAGAGTAGGCGACGAAATACTTGTTGAAAGTTGGTCATTTGACCAGGAATCTGAGGTCTTTGAAATACAAAGTATAGAATCTAAAAACTCATGGCAAAGAATCAAATTGAACAGACCTGCAGAGTTTTACCACTCTTCAGTAGTTCACGAGCACACACTTAAAATGCAGAGTCAAGTTGTGCTGTTGACTAGGAATGCAAAGATCAAAGGAAGCAGTGGAAACTGGAAGTGCAACTTCTTAGTTAGTGACTACTTGGACTATATGACTTCTGATGGGATTCCTAGACACCGCTCAGGCCAAGTTAGCTTGTCTAATGTTGAAATTAGTAATTGTGGCCAAACATCCAAGGAAAAGGCTGCACTGAAGTTTGAAAACACTGGACTTAAGCCTTCAAAAGTAGAAAGCTCAGTTATAAAGAACTCTGATGCCCACGGAGTATATTTTGCAAGTTCTAGCAACATTGAGTTTCTAAGCAATATTATCTACAACACTCTGAAAACAGGTGTTCTTTTGGACCACGTCAAAAATACTACAGTTTTAAACAACATTGTGGCTAAGGCAGGTATAGGATTTAGTGTTTCAGGCAGTTCTAGAAACGTTTCAGTAGTTAACAACAAAGCTTCGGAGTTCCATACTGGGTTCTCTGTTGATAAATGCCAAGATTATTTCAAGTACGTTTACAATTCAGCACACACTGGACAAACTGGACTTTTGATTGCTGAATGTTCTAAAGTTACTGACTTCAGTGCTTACCATACACTAACTGGAATCGCTTCATCTGACTCAACACAGAAATTTCTAGAAAACTTAGTTTTAGTAGAAAACTCACTTGGCATAAACTTTAACTCGGGAATGCAGTTGAGGAATAGCTATGTTTGTGCAAGGTCACAGGAGTCATTTGACTACAAAGTTAGTTGTGAGTCTGAACTACTCAATGAAAAAGTGGCTTTGAGAGTGCTAGGCCACTCACTTTGCGAAAACATAACCCTTTCTAAGTTCCAAGCAAACGAATGCGGAGTAAGAAGTTTTGTAGTAGAAAGTAACTTGGGCTACTCCAGCATTGAGTTCAAAGGAACTAAACTCCTGAACACAAGTTCTGACTCTTTAGTTTATATGGAAGAGTGCACTGACTGCAACAACTTAGTAAAAGACCTAGACGGAAGCCTTTTAGGAAACAGTTATGGAGGAGACGTTATACCCAACTACCCAGAAATAGCTAAGAACACTTGCACTTTCAATGAAATTATGGACGGTTATGTGTGCGCTAAAGACTTCCAAGACTCAGAAGAGTACGGAATTATCACACTCAGGAGCCCAGACAAACAAAGAATTCCTTCAATAACCATATCTTCCTTCAGTTCTTTCACCAACACTTACAACCAAAACTTTTCAAGTGAAATGAACTACTTTGCAGAGCCTTCTGAGTTTTCGAGTTTAGTGTACACAGGGATCTCCTACAATTTAACTGGAACACTCTCTTCCAAGTTAGAAGTTGAGCTTTTAGCGCCTTCCCAAAAAAAGGTGATTTTAAGTCTTAAGTACCAAGACCCCAACACTGTCCAAGTTTCTGAGGAAGGAACTGTTGTTGAGCCAATTCAGTATAAAGCCCAAAACCCCAGACTGTGTAGTTTGCAGGACCTTCACGGCACTAACAGGTGGTTCCACGAAGATAAGATACTCCAGTTCGTGGTTTCAGGGGGAAAGAAACTGACTATAGAGCAAGTTGAGTCTTTAAAGCTTACTTTGGAAATAGACACAACTATACAGGAGTTTTTTGCTGAGGACGGAGACACTTTGTTTGTAGACAGACTAGCAGCTGCTTTGGGAATTCCTGTGTACAGAATCAGAATAGCTTCAGTTAGAAAGGGGTCTGTAGTGGTGAATTTGCTTGTAAAAGCGGAAGAAAACAAGGATGACTTAGAAGAAGTCATGAAATTAGTTTCGTCCCTCACCGAGTCAGGAGAACTTGAGAACCAATTGCAAGTGCCTGTGATCAAAATGCAAGCTGAACTTGACACAAAAAGTGCTAGTTTCGAAACTCGAAAAGAACCACAAAAGGAAACTCAAGAAGACACTCAAGAAAACACTCAGTCGTTTTCGATCGATCTAGAAGTGATAGGGGCTTTGCTTATAGCCTTGCTAGTAACTTTGAGTTTTATCTTAGTGTGTTACTTAGTTTGCAAGCACAAAAGGGCTTCTGAAAAAGTAATTCAAAGCTCCACTGTACATAAAAAAGAACCATCCAAAAAAGTGCATGCAGCTTGGGACACTGAAGGCGAAGAAGAAGTTGCCAACAACCCCCTGCAGTTCTTCCGTAGGAAAAGGTCTTCCAGTACCTTCCAAAAAGATCTGCACGTAGAAGAGGCCTTCGAAGACCTGCTGCCTACAGGAGGACAACTACTAAGGACTCAAACAAGAACCAGATCTTATAAAAGCTAAGTAAATTAAAGAATTTCCTTGTACTTCATTTCTTGGTTGTTGAACCCAGGCATAGGGAACTGAGTAGCAAAGTTAAACACGTCTTGCCTCAGTTCACTAATTTTCTGGTTGCTTTCCATTCCCCTCACAAAGTCAGCAAGCTTAGACCCACTGTTTTGCTGGATTTCCAAAGCAATCTGCACAGCTCTGTGGAGGAAGTTAGCAATTTCAACGAAATGCTCAGCTCCGGCGCCTCTGGTTGTCATGGCTGGAGCTCCTACTCTCACTCCTCCAGGCACCATAGCTGACTTATCTCCTGGAACTGCGTTTTTGTTCAAAGTGATTTTAGCTGCGTCACAGACTTTTTCAAGTTTGTTGCCAGTGAGTCCCTGTGGCCTTAAGTCCCACAAAACCAAGTGGTTTTCAGTGCCTCCTGAAACCAGAGTGTATCCTAACTTGTTTAGTTGTTCAGCAAGTGCTTGCGAGTTCTGGATTACTCTACTAGCATACTCCTTGTATACTTCACTTTGCACCTGCTTCATCTGAGTGGCAATTCCTGCGATGTTGTTGTTGTGTGGACCTCCCTGCAGAGAAGGAAACACTGCAAAGTTAATTTGCGCTTCAAGGTGCTTTTTGCAGAAAATAAGAGCTCCACGGGGTCCTCTCATGGTCTTGTGAGTGGTGGTTGTCACTACGTCTGCGTACTTAAATGGGCTTTCAAGTAGTCCAGCTGCTACAAGTCCACTGAAGTGAGCAATGTCAGCCATCAAGTAAGCTCCTACTGAGTCTGCAATTTGGCGAAGGCGGGGGTAGTCGTAGTCGCGGGCATAAGCGCTAGCACCGCAAATCAAAAGCTTAGGCATGAAGAGTTTAGCTTGGCGTTCCAAGTCGTCGTAGTCAATGCGGCCTGTCTCAGGGTTCAGTCCATATGGAAGACTTTCGAAGAAAATGGAACTGGCGGAGATCTTCTTCTTTTCAGTGTAGAAACCGTGAGTGAGGTGACCTCCTGAAGGAAGACCAAGTCCCATGATACGGTCGTGGGGGTTCAAAAGAGCAGTGTAAACTGCCATGTTGGCGGGGCTGCCTGAGTAGGCTTGCACATTGACACCCCACTCTTCAGGGTTGAGGCCGTATGCCTCCAAGGCTCTTTTCTGTGTAAGGACTTCTACTTGGTCAACAAACTCGTTTCCTCCGTAGTACCTTTTGCCAGGGAGTCCCTCTGAGTATTTGTTGGTAAGGCATGAACTTAGGCATTCACACACTGCTGTAGATGTGAAGTTTTCTGATGCAATCAACTCTATGCCTCCCCACTGCCTGCACTTTTCACGCTCGATGAGGTCGTACATCTCAGGGTCTGCTTCAGCTAGAGGTTTGTCCCACTCCATTTATAAGTTAATTTAATACATGAAAAGAATAAATAGGGTTTTAGGGGAAAATCAACAATGACTTAGAGTAGTTACCATTTATACCTTATATGAGGTCAGTTCTGAAGAGTGCTCGAGAAGAGTCTCTTTTTTGTGTGTGATTGAGAAAGGTAAAAGTAAACTTAACCTCCAAAGACACAGGGCAAAAAAGGCCAT
>PR_CR_10_Liq_1_inCRDRAFT_1000028_pt1 | contig 71489 bp, 68 predicted proteins | sample PRCRCaboRojoPR_3_FD_10241 | JGI IMG/M metagenome (IMG submission 10241) | reverse complement strand
GCAGGAGACAGAGTCATGAACCAACTACTCACAGAAATGGACGGAGTAGGAGGCAAAAAGAACCTTTTCATCATTGGAGCTACTAACAGGCCTGAGATTCTAGACGAAGCCCTGCTTAGACCTGGCCGTCTCGACCAACTCATTTACATTCCTTTGCCTGACAAACCAAGCAGGATCTCAATTCTTAAGTCACTTACTAGAAAAACTCCAGTAGCTAAAAACGTTTACATTGACTTTATCGCAGACCTTACTGAAGGTTTTTCAGGAGCTGACCTTGCTGAACTCAGTCAGAGAGCAGCTAAGTCAGCTGTGAGAGAAGCAATTGAAGCTGACGTGCAACGGAAGGCACTAGCTGAAGAAGAAGAAGAAATGGAAATTGAGGACCCTGTTCCAGAAATCACTAGGAGGCACTTTGAAGAAGCTCTTTCGAGCGCAAGGAGAAGCGTGACTAATGTCGACTTGAACAAGTACGACATGTTCCGCAAGAAATTTGACCCTTCATACGCTGCAAGACAAGGACCAGCCCAGACCGGACCTGCTTTCAAGTGGCCTGAGCGAGAAGAGCAGTTCCAGGCCCCTGCTGAAGAAGAAGAAGACCTTTACAGCTAAGTTGATTAATAGTTTAGAAACTGCTGCAAAAAGTTCTGTGATCCGTACCTACGCATTCCTAGTTGCAAAAAGTCTTCTTGTTCAACACTAGGTTCCATAGTCATTCTTTTTTGCAAAAAAGAAGTTCCGTAGTCTTCCATAGTCTCCAGGAGTTCTTCTTTTTCTTCTTGCAGCCAGTCAATATCCTGTTCTAAGTTTTGCTTCATCAACTCAAGTTCGTCTAGTTTGTCTGCCTTTTGGTCTTCTGTTGAGTACAGCACTGTGAAAGTTTCTGTATCTTCTTCAGGACAAAAGTTGTTTTCTTCACTTTCAATGTAGTAAAGGTCTTCGTCACTACATTCTGCATTTTCGACTTCGTAACAATTGCTGTCAGAAGCGCACCAGCCGCAAGCTGAATTGTTGAGGCAACTTGAACAGCTGGTGTAAGAATCGCAGTCTAGGATTGTGCACTGTCCATGTTGGTAGTTACTGCAAGTTCCTTCTTGGGGTCCATTTTCGTCTCCTTCTACACAACTGTTGTCTTCTGGACACCACACACAGCCAGAATTCAGAGTGCAAGACTCACAAGTTGTGTTAGACAAGCAGTTTTCCTGTTCTTCGGACTCAGTAGATTCCAGGTCGCTGATTTCTTGGTTCACTCTGTCCAGCATGTCTTGTTTAGAGTCGATTTCTATGTCGAGTTGGTTGACTCCTGACTGAGAAACTACTTCAAACACAACATCTAAGTCACTGACTTCTGAGTCTGTTTCTTCTTGTTCTAAAAAAGACTCAGGCAGCAAATCTTCCACAAATTCCTCGAATTCTTCCTGCAGGTTTTGGGCCTTTTCTTGGTCCACCTTAACAGTGAAGTCTAAATCTAGAGATAAGTCAAAGCCCCCCACAACTTGTTCTTCTTCCACACTGAGTTCAAATATAAGCTCTTCTTCTGAGCTTTTAGGTTCTTGCTTGAGTTCTAGGTACTCGGGACTAAGAAGTAGCTGGTTTTTTCTAGTAGCTGAGCCCAAACCTAGCAGTCCTACTGTAAGTAATATTCTTAGTGTTGTCATTTTTAATTATCCGTTTATAGAAGGCAATATGTATTGTTTGCAGTAGTGGCATACAGCTTTTTGAACTGGCTTGCCACAGAAAGGACAAAACACGGTAAAGTCACCCTCGCCGTTCAAAATGTTGTGGAAGTTTTTAATTACTTCATCAGCATGCTGTGTAATTATGTGCTTAGCGTACCTCAAAAAGTCGTCTTCAAACCCACAATAGCAAGTAAACACTCTAGCAGGGCATTCTTTTTTGTGAAGGTATAGTTCCTTTACACTAAGCAGTTTCCCACATACACAAGAAGACTTAACTTTTCCTAGTACTCCTGAAACGAACCTTTCTCTAACTAAGTTTGGAACAGAAGAGCACTTTTTGCACTGAGAAGTGCAGTGGATGCATCTAACTCTGCTGCAGCAATCAGTTACCAAAGGTTTAGTGGGTACATTTAAGCACTCTTCACACCTAAAGCGTTCAGAGGCTTCTAATCTGAAGTCCTGGTGCAGGTGAGTTTTTATTTCCATTGACAATGAACCATTCCGTAGTAATTGTTTTTGGACTTCTTCTCTTATGGACTCCGAAACAATGAATTTTGCAGTGTTTTTATCAAAAAGTTCTCTGCAGTAAGCATTGTGGATTATTTCTGAAGTTGCTATAGGTTCTTCGTTTGGCAACTCGTAAACCAAAACACAGTCGGTTGGATTCAGAATTTGTTTTATTTCTAGACTTAAAGTACCATAATCAGGTTTGTTCTCTCTGCAAGTTGCTACAACTTTCAAGTACTTGTGCTTCACTGAGTAAAAGTCTAAGTAACTTGTTTCAAAGATCTTTTGGGGGTTGAATATGCTGAAGTCTTTGGTAGGTCTTTTCAGTAACACGAGGATGTCAGACTTAGTGGCAAAGGGATTGGTAGCAACTACTACAAAAACCATTTAATTACAATCTGTCTTATTTTACACCTCAAATACACTGGATTGAGTGAGCTTAAGGGTTTCTTCCATACCACTAATCCATTTGGTAAAGTCTTTGCGGTCGTTGGAACCTAAGTCTCTAAAGTCTACCCAGCCCAAAGAACTACTTTTGCCCTTCTTGAGTATGTTTTCGCAGTTTAAGCTGTCCTGGAACCAAAAAGGGAACTTTGCGTCTGTGAGCTTCCTACTTCTAACTATTTCTAGTTTCTTGTACTCGTTGAGTGTGAAGAGGTCGTCATTGATGTCTATGCCAATGAGTTCCTGCTTTTCCTTTGTGCGGAGAGGTTTCAAAGGAGGCACTCGAGGAGGCTTACGGGAAAATTCACTTTGTTTTATAGAGAAAGAGTTGCCGTGAGTTGAAGTTGTTGTAGAAGTTGAGCGTAAAATGTTTGAAATTTCTCGTAAGCGCGGAACATTGTGTTTTTGGTTTTTAAGTGTGTTGTTTCTCATAGTGCCATCAAATACAGGTGACTCTGTTCTTTTGGGCTTGGAACTCTGTGGAATTATATTTTCAGTCATTTTGATTTAAAATTTGAAACTAAGAAGTTATTTAAACTGACATTGAGGTTTAGAGTAAAAATGAACACTCAAGAAACTTTGTGTTTGGTTTTGTTGTGTGTGAGTGTTGTAGCAGCTAGTTCTGGAGCCACTGCTTTTGACGAAATTAGGGGTGTTGGGGGGTGCATGAAGGCTTCTTGGAGGTTGCAAGTGACTTTTTTGGTGCAGGTACCTTTGGCTATTAATTCTTTAAGGCTAGACTTTAAGAGTTGCTGGTGGGCTTTGAAAGGCTACTGGTGCAGAATACTTATTTCAGGGGTTTGTTACAGTGTTCACTTTTGCACTTGGGCCAACAGCCTTGTGCTAACTTCTATGGCTCACTCTTTGTTGTTTGTTACTTCAGTGCCTTTGATTTTACTCGTATGGTACTTCATTAGTTGTCAAGAAGTAAAAAAGTCAGAACTTGCAGGAGTGGCTCTGGGGTTTGTGGGGCTGAGTGTGACAGTTTTAGGAACGAGTTCAGGAGAAGCTGGAGTGCTAGGAGACCTTTTAGCTTTTTCAGCTGCTTTGGCAATGGCAGTGCACTTGAGCATTTCTGGAAAAGTCTTTGAAAAGATTTTTTCCTTCTGGATCTACGTAGTGCCTATGAACTTTATAGGGAGTTTGCTGAGTTTTTTCTTTGCAGTTGCAGTAGAGAGCGAAAGTCCCTTTAAATTTGCAGAGTGGGTGTACACTCAGAACGCAAGGTACGTTTTGTACCTAGGGATAGTTCCAGGAGTTCTTGGCCATGCAATGTTTAACTACTTATTAAAGTACATAACTCCTGTGCTAGTAACTGTGTTTCTTAACTTTGAACCAGCCATAGGAAGCACCATTGGCTGGGTTGCTGGGTTCCAGAGCCCTCCTAACGCTTACACTTGGTTAGGAGGAGCAGTGGTTCTTTGTGGGAACACACTTGTGACTCTGACTGGGTTCAAAGCCAAAGAACCTCAAGAATGCTCCTTGCAACTAGAGGACTACAAAGTTTCTTCTCAGACACTAAATAGTTAAATTATGATTCATTTTCTCGAATAGGTAATAACTGAATGCCTTCCTCCTCAGGGATGGGACTGTAGCCATTATGTATTCCCACGGGTCTTTTTTGTGTATATTTGTAAGCGTAAATACCTAAGATTAACCCGTAAAAAGCTGAAGCAAGGTAAGTAGACCCAGTGCTCCACCCAGAAGATTCGAGTTCTACGTACTCGTAGTTTATAGATAGAGCCACTGCAAGTCCAAACTAAGTAGTATTTACCAAAAATACAAACCCTGCCCCTGAAAGAACCAAGCAATACCAGTAAAGAAACATCTTCATCTAGAATAACTTTACATTTTTACACCAACTTATAATTATATGGACAAGCTCCTGAAAACTGAGAAGAAAATAAGGGAAAAAGAAACACAGGAAGAAAAAACCCCTTCTAGCAAACTAGAGTTTGAAAAAGCCCTTTTTACATCCCCAATATCCTCTTATTTGTGGATCCGCTACACAGCATTTGCACTCAACACACAAGGAATCCAAGAAGCTCGCCAAGTAATTCAAAGAGCCCTAAGTAAGATTCCTGCAGAAGAAGAACAAGAAAGACTTAATGTACACATAGCTTGGACTAACTTAGAAGAGCACTACGGAGACCCTAACTCTTGCCAAGAAGCCATTGACAAAGCCCTTGCTTCCAACAACCCAGAGCCTATTTACCGCCACCAAGCTCGAAAAGCCATTCAGAAAAACCACTTCGAAGAAGCTGAAGACTTACTTAAACTACTTTGCAAGAAATTCAGAAAAAACGTGCAGAACTGGGAAGAACTCTGCAGTTTTTACCTAGTCCACTTAAAAGACGAAGGAATGTTCCAAGAAACTCTTAGGAGAGGACTGCAGTCCTTGAACGGTTCACTAGAGCTAGAGAAAAGAACTGCACTCTTAGAGTACAAACACGGAAACAAAGAAAGGGCAAGAACAGTCTTCGAAAAACTAATTAGGGACAGACCTAAAAGAGCTGATTTGTGGAGAGTTTACATCGACATGGAAACTAAACACAACACCACTGAGGCCGTAAGGGACTTGTTCGAAAGGGTTTTGTCTGTAGTTATGAACAAAAAGAACCTCAAAGCTTTTGGAGAGAAGTACATCGAGTTCGAAACCCAGAAAGGAAAGAAAGCCAGAGCTGCTGAAATTCAAGAAAGACTTAAAGATTTACTAACTAAATCGAGCTAAGTTGTTTGTTGCTAAAGAAACCAGTTAAGAAGTACATCTGGAAACCAGTCACTACAACCAACACTAGTATTTTAAACACAGCGCACCAAAGCAACTTGTCACAAGCTAACTCGGACAAGTCCCTGTAGGTTTTTTCTTTTCTAACGTAAAACTCCAAATTTCTGTAAACAATGTCAAGTTTTCTGCTGACCTTTCTTAGCCCTTGACTGAGAGGCTCCAGTTCATCCTCAGTTGCAAATGTTTGCTTTTCTTCTTCTTCAGAAAACTCGAATCCCACTACTTTTTGAGGTCTGTCCATAGCTCTAAAGCACAACTTGTAACTCCCCTCGACTTCACCAGTGGTTTCGAAGCTGCCGTGTCTGTGACCTCTGGGACTCTGGTACAGAACTTTTTCTTTGGGGTCGTACAAACGCGTAATAACATTTTGGTCGCCCTGTCCAGAAATCATAAAGCCCAGACGTATTTGCGTGCCTAGCTTAACGTCTAGCTTAAAGCACTGTTCTGAGTGGCCCTGCAGAGTGAAGTCAAGTGCTTGACACCCCACCAACACCAAAAGCAATGCTTGGAACATTATTGACAACACACTAAAATGATATGTGCTTAATTAAATTAATTGGAGAGGTGAGCCTTGAAGTATAGAGAAGTAAAGATAGGCAGTCTCCTTTTCTTACTGGTGTCTTCTTCGTAAGAATGTTTAAACAGGCACCGTTCTCCGTAAAAGCAAACTCCTTTTTCAAAGTTTTTACATTTGATAGTTCTTGAGCCCATTCTTCCCCTGAGTTCTTCTTCCCCGTGAGCAAAAATACACTTGTCATTATATACGCAATACCCATTCATCCAGTTCTTACATAGCTCTGTTTTATATTTGGCTAAAGCTTCTGAATCTTTTAGTTTTTTCTGGGCCTTATCAAGGCTCATTTCCAGTTCATTCGGTACTCTTTGAGATAGAAGCATATTTAAAATTTATATCAACACTCCAAATCCAATTAAATGGATAGAGCTGTAATGTAGGTAATTGGCCAACTAATTTAATTAGGCTTCTTTGCCTTCTTCTTCTTTTTCTTCTTCTTGATCGTGACTGAACTGTCCTTCGCACTGCTGAATCACAAGCATGAAGTAGTCATTTATTTGACTTATGATCAGTTCAGTGTCCCTTTTAGTCCTAATTCGAATATTCTGGAGCTCAGTGTCTTGGGTCTGCAGGTCCATCTTCCTAATGTTAATGCGGGCCCTAAACAGCAAATCCGAAATCAAAGCTCCGTACTGCACTACTTGTTTGTACTCAATGCTTTGGTACTTAACAGGGATTGCTTCTGGAGTGTAAATAGCGTACCCCAACACGTAGGGCAGGTCTGTGAGCTTCTTCATGGTTTGCTCGATTTCAGCCTACCTGGAAGTTACCATAACATTTGCCATTTTGACTATTATATGAGCATGCATCAATTTTTGCAAGGCGTAAACCTCAGAAGGAAACTCAGCAGACTTCCAGTAGACACAACTACTTCTAAAGGATCCACTAAAAAAAGAGGAATTAGGGAAATCCAAAAGGAAGTGACATCCGAACTAAGTAGTTTCAAAGGCCAAAAAAGGACCAATTCTGTAGGTTGTCCTTTGAGGTTCCAGTTGCAGACCAGGTCTGTGCCCAAAACTAGAAAGTACTCAATAAGGAAACTAAAGTCTATGACAATGCTTAAAAATTCAAACTCTGCCAAGCCTTCGTTTATTTATAAACCTAAAAAAGCCCAAAAGTGGAACTCAATGGGCTCTTCTGATGCCTACTTGCAAACTGACCACGAGTATAACCTTTCCAAGCTATACTCGCAAAGCATCAAGGTCCAAAAATACCTTAAGACCAAACCTTATCCCCACAAACTAGAAAAAAAACTTTTAGAAATAAACTCCCTTATACACCGCGAAAACTGTGTATTGAGTTCAATTAATTTCCTAATTTAATTTAGATAAATGAGATTAATTACTTCTAAAAGCGTTGTACGAGTTCATATAAAAACTCCAAGCAAGCATGAGGTTAGAGAAGTAGAATTCTTGGAAGGTAGGGAAACCACTGAACTTTGCCATTTCTTCACCTAGAGTAAATCGTTTTTTGTCAGTGAAATCATTCGTGGAAGTCAGCTGGTTTATTTCTTCACCAGCATTATGTACACTGGAATTTGTACTAGTTTTGTAGGGGTTTTCTGCTTGAGCAGAAGGAGCATTATTTGAGGAGGAGTCTTGAGACCCGGTGGATTTTCTAAGTAACTCTTACTCTTGAATGCTTTTTTTGACATACTTTCTTTTGGGAGCATTTTCTTCCATAAGAAGTTCAACTATTTCGGGCTTTTTCAACAAAGATCTGAAAGAGCCCCTGATTCTTTTATCAGGAGTCTGCCTTTTGTTGTAACTTCTTAAGTTTCTTCTGAGAGTGCTGAAGTAAAAGTTTTTTATTGCATTGTCAGTTCTTCCAGGTAGGTGCTTAGCGATTTCACTCCAAGCGTTTCCTAGCTTACGTTTGTAGTTAAATATAGTTTCGATCTCTTCTTTTGACCAAGGCGCACGGGATATTTCAGGGTTCAGGTGATTGAACCACCGCTCGCGGCATTGCTTGCCAGTCCTACCTTTTATCGAATACTTACTTTCTAGAAATTTGGCTACTTTGCTCCATTTCTTCGTGCCAATCTCTAGTATTATTTCCGTCAAGGCTTTGTCTTCCTAAGTGTATATTACGTTTTCGTTCCAGGAATTTCTATTGGTTTTCGACATTTATTTGAATAAATACTTCACCACGGCATAATTGAATTAATCGAATTTTATTATACTTTATAAAATTACTAAACAACTAACTTAAGATATAAGAAGTAGAATCACAAAAACTAAAAGGTAAGACACTACCAAAATCCTAACCTTAAATAAACTAAAAAGTTACCACCCTAAAATCTGTTGCAAAAACTCTTCAAAACCTTTAAACTAAGTGCTTTCGTGAGCTCCTAGTAGCTCAAAACGCTCTTTCACAATGTTCCTGAGCAAGCCTTTGTGAGTTCTAAAAAGTTAACTTTCAGTTCATTTTTTCACCTCATTTTCTAATTTATATAGTTTGCTTTCACAACAACTAAGCGGTTTGAGTCTCAATGTGAAGAATTTGTTAATTCATTTTGAAATTCAAATAATGTCAAGTCGCTCTAGCAAACCCAAAACATCTAGAAGCACCAAGCCACCAACACGCAAAACCCAAACAGAAAAAAGTCAACGCTCTTCTTCACAAGGAACTAAAAGCATCTTGTCCAAACTAAAAGCAAAACAGCTCCCTTCAAACAGCCAAATAGATGTGGAGCTTGCCTCTGAAGTGGTTAAAAAGTACATTCTTCCTATTCTGGAGTCAGAAAAAAGAGTCCTTGCTGACTGCAACCGAGCTGCTTCTCAAGGAAAGCCAAAACCCACCAGAAGCAACAAACTTTCAGATATTTTCAAAAACCAACTTTTGAGTGTCAAGGCGGAACTTTCAAAAGCAAGCAGACTGCAAAGCAAAACTCTAAACGAAAAAGAAGAACTTAAGTTGCAAGCTAGAAGCTTAAAGGACCAGTTGCTAGAGAGAAAAACTTACTTAAACTCACTTAGACTTTCTTGTTCTAGGTTTGTGTCGAGTTCTAAAAGAAGCCAGTTTGAAGCTGCTGGTTTAACTCACAAAGTGCAAGCTGAAAGGTCCAATTACCTAAATATTTCCAAAGAAAGGCTAGAAACACTTGTAAACCTAAATTCAGAAAAGCGACATAGCTTTGAAATTCAAAGAAACTGGATGGAAACCCACCTAATGAACTCTTCTTTAACTATGCGAAACAAACTCACAGGAGAAACCCTAAGAGGACTCTATGAAAATTCAAGTAATTTGAAAGGTGGTTTGAAAGTTCTAAAAAGTCAACTGAGCAAAATGCTTGAGGGTTCTGTCAGTATGACTCAGTTCGAAAACAACGCGCACTTCGAGTTTCAAGAACTTCAAAAATTCAAGTCAAAAACTGTTTTTCAAAACTGCGAAACAGCAGATTACAGAATTAACGTTCAAAATGAAGTTAAGTCAATCAGACTCCAGTCAAGAGAAAAACTAGATCATTTGAAAAAGTCCTTTCAAAAGGCTGCACAAGAAAGCCTAAAACTCAGCCAAAAGTGTGAAGAAGTCGACCATAAAAAAGAAACTGCCCAGCTAAGAAACGACCAAGTAAGAAACCAAATCCAAATACTACAAGACAAGAACAAAAATAAAGAATTTGAAAAGTTCTGCCTAAACTGTGGCAAGCATTACTTCGAAGAGGACAACTTCAACTGGTCCTGTGTGAGGCACTTATACAGCTTTGAAAACAGCATTTATTGGTGCTGTGGCAAAACCAAAGAAACAGCAGAAGGGTGCGTCAAAAGCAAACACTCAAGCGAAAAAGAAGAAGAAAAAAAGCAAACTAGCCAAGTTTGCGGAAGCTGCAAACAAACAGGCCACACTTCACACAACTGTGCTAAAGACCCCAACAGAACTCACCCTAAACTGCCTAGACCAGTTGCAAAAACACTTTCCAAAGTCCACAGGTACTACAAGGTTCCTTCTGATTTTGCTGAGTTGTCTAGAATAAGAAGGTCTATTTCTCAAAAGCCAGGGTACATCCAAAAGGAAAACAGAACTCCTCTCCGGACACCTATGGGCTCTGACACCCTAGTAAGCAGTACTCAAAGCGAAGAATTTAACGAAAGCATCACTCCCAGACTCAACCACTCTAACTCGTAACTTAACGTTTTGTAAAATGTCTGTAGATACTAAGTACTCTAGCTACTTAAAAAGCATATCCAAACTCTTTGAAGCTTCTTTAAGCTTTGTGTTCCAAAACCAAATACCTAAAAAGATCCTTGAGTCTCTTAAGCTTTTGCCCAAAGCTTTGAAAGAATTCGCTTTTACAAAAAGCACTAACGAAATCCCTGACTTAAGCAATTTACTTCCGAGTTACAAAGAACAGAACTCTGGCTGTAAATACGAAATCGCAAACTCCGGGTCTTTTAAATCTACTCACCCAAAGCCATTCAACCCTTTCAAAATAAGCCGCAGAAGCACAGACACAGACTTAAGTGTTTACAGTAGTTGGGACAAGTCACAACTGACTTTCAGTTTAAGCAGTAGTTTAGGCACTGGGATTTGGCCCATTGAAAATTCCCAGTTGTTAACTCTAGCTTCGAGTGAAGTGCTTGAAAGCTCACAACTGTTTTTTGGTTTAGAAGAAAACAAACAATTGCGGGACAAAAGACTGTGCAGATACAAGTAATCTTTCATAATTTAAAATGGACAGAAGAAACATAATGAACCACTCAGTGGACTCTTGGAAGACTGTAAAGGACTCCTACAAAAGCACTGGATTCAACAAAGTAGACATTCTTGAACAGGAAAAAGAAAACCTAGTTCAGGCTAGTTTGGAATTGCATCAGCAGTACCAAAAGTCTTTAAAGCTGCTCTCGTCTTTGCAGAGTCAAAAACCTCCTAAACAAAAGTCCAACCTTAAAAGCCGAGCTACTTCTCCTATAAAGATTTTTCAAACTAACAAACAAAGAGTGAGTTGCAGTTTAGAGCGCTCTAAACAAGACTCTGCTGCCCAAACTACTCACCGGAAGTCACCTAAAGACTGGGGAAGTGCAATAAAAAGCAACCGTTTGAGTTCCTCAAGAAACAAAAGTTGCTCAGTAAGGAAGAGTTGTGAAATGGAGTGGGGGTCAGTTATTTCGTCTGGGAAGTTTTCACAGTTCACTTCTGACAGTCCTATATACGTGCAAGATATGGACTTTGAGTATGACGATAACTTTTTTAAAGTTGTTGATGATTTAGAGTCTTCAAGCATTTTTTAACTATAAATTAAGTTAATGAGACAGCGCAGAGTAACTAGACGGAAAAAAGAGATTGGTTTCGGAAACTTGCCAAGTCCTCTGAAACAAAACATCTTTTTGTACGCTATCGGGAAGTTCCAAGAAGTTATGTGTGTTGGGTTAGTTTGCAAGGACTTTTACTCTCAACTTTTTAACTCTCAGTACATTTGGTTTTCTTTGTCTGGAAACAACTTAAACGAGTTGCCAGGGAACTTTAAAGCTGAGTATATAAAAAGTAGAGTTAACTCTGGTTACTTCGACAACTCACTTGACTGGAAAGCTTTTTATCTGGACAAAAGAAAAGAATTAATGCAGAAGAGCCAAAAGAAGAAGGAACAAATGGTTGCTAAGTACATAAAGTCCAACACAAACCCCAACATTCAAAAAGTCATCAGGAAGTCCAACTTAAAAATAGTTTGGAAACACAAAAAGATGCTTAAAGAAATTTCAGAAATGTTTTACTTCAAAACTTCAGTCAGCGTCATTGTAAAGCTTGAAAGTCCTTGCAGTGACCCTGGTTCAATTGAAATCGCCTACCTTGGAAAAAAACTTCCTTTGTGCCCTTCTAAAGACAAAGAAGTTCTTGTTTCTGGAGAAGTCAGTCTTATAAGGCAGGGCCAGGTTTGTGTTACTGCTTTTTCTAACCAAGAAATTCCTTTTATGATTTGGAATGTCCACTACTTCGACTTTATGCTTCCAATGTTCAACAAAAAACTCACTCCTAAGTACGATGACTTGGACTCCCAGTTTGGGTTGCTTAACTACTCTTTGCTTGTAGAACTCAGAACAGGAGGCAAATCTCTTGAATGCATTTACTTGCACCAAGTAGACTTTGAAATTGATGGCAACTGGACAACTTCGCTTATAGAAGTTAATTACAGAATTCCTAAAAACAAACTTTTTATTGGTTGGAAAACAGAAGCTTTCAGTGGAAAGTTCACCCAAACAGGAATAATAGACTGCACTCTAAGATGCCAAGAAGGAGAAGCTATATGGTGGATCAGTGCCCCTGCTAAACTTAAAGTTGCTCAAAGAGACTCAATTAGAGGCGACCTTTTAGAACTAAAAGTAGTCAAAACCCCAGGAGAGGCCTGTGTTTACATACGCGAAGAACAAGACTGGGTGATTGAAGCGATTGAAGTCAAATTGCTGCACTCATACATCAGTTCGATTTTTGTAAAGGGTTAGTTATTATCCTTTTCGTCCTCAAGCAGTCTAGAGTATTTGACTTCTAAGTATTTGCTTAACTTACTGTCGAGAGTGCTTGAGTCCATCTTTCTAGGAGTGTAAAGTCTGTCAAAAACACTAGATTTTTGTTTCTCATTGCCAAATTCGTGGACTTCTTTTTCATCCAACTTAAACTTTTTAAAAAGTATTTTGTCGGCTTGAGTAGTGTCCACCATGAACTTCTTTTTTTCGCTTTCGTAAGCTTGTAAAATCTTAGGAAGTCTTTTGCAAACTAAGTTCCCGTGCTCCATGTCGAAAACGTCGTATTTCCTTTCAGGGGACCTTGTGGAGGAGTGGTTTTTGGGGTTTTGGCTTTTGAACCTTTTTTCTTGCAAACGGAACTTCTTTGTAATTTGCTTTAGTTCATCAGACTTGTTTGGGTCTCTTTTAGTCATAAAGTGGTTTCTGGCAAAGTGGTCATCTTTAGGGAACTTGTGGGACCCAAAAGGTTGTTTAGGTAGATTGATTATTTGTATGGGCAAGTCACTGGGTTTATGTTCGAACCTAAGGTCCGAAGTGTCTTCTTGGGGGGCTTCCAGGCAACTGTAAATTTTGTTAGCCTTTTTTTCAGTGGTTTCATTGCGTATCCTGGCTTTTTCTAACTGAAGCAAAGGGTTGAGTTCCAATCCTGACTTATACAAGTGTTTGCTTAGTTTAGAGGCTTTTTCTTTTACAAGATTGTAAGAGTTTATACTTTTGGATTCCCCGTTTAAAAGTCGATTGGAAAAAAGCTGAAGTCTCTTAGTTTTTTCTGGCATAATTATTTAGGTTAACTAAGTATGGGAGAACGCAAGCTGCTCCAGTAAGCATGTCTGAGGTAAGTTAAGTAACCTTGCCAAAATATTCCAACCACATTGATAAAAAGAATTTGGAAGTGCCTCGAAACAACTGTGAAATTGAACAGCTGAGCCACTGGCCAAAAAGACCAATTTGCCCTAAGGGCTCGCCAGTGTTCTTCTTGGAATCTTTCTTTTACTGATTGAAAATGTTCGTTTTTTATGAGAACTGCACTGTAAGAAGTGACCAATAAAAAGTAAGGCGAAAAAATAATTTGGTCCAGAAGGATTTTGCAAGCAATACTAGAGTAGGTTTTTTTGGGAAGTAGCTTGGTTAGGGCTAAACTATACCAAACATGCAAAGAAGGCGCTGCTACAAAACCTCCGAACAAAAAGGCTTTAATTATTCTTTTTTGGCATACCTTAGTGTCAGGCACCTGCAAGTTAGACTCAACTTTGATTTTAAGGTACTCAGCTACTCCAAATATCGTTGAAGAAGTGCACATTTTGGTAACCAAAGGTCGTTTCAACAAAGCCTTTTTGTAAAGTTCCGAAAAGAGCATATTTAATTAGTCTTCATCTGACGAACTAGAGTCTTTTTCTTCTTCGCCAAGAGTTGCTTCATTGGCTGTCTCCTCAGTAACTTGAGTGCTTCCGTCGCTCATCTCCCAGTACTTCTTAACCTTTTTAACATTTGTTCCTCTTTCAAACTCAGTTCGGGTTTCGCAGGTAAGCTTCACGGCTCCTTCTAACCAGTTTTCAACGTCTTTAATGCGTCTTACTCCTCCAGAGGGTACGTCTACTTCTTGCACGTCTTCTTTATCAGAAAACTCGCCTGAAAACACCACACAAGAAACGCTTCTGTACTCTGAATGGGGACCTACTCCTACTCCTACCTTTCTGAACCTAGGATTCAGAATAGCTTGTCTGTGAGGTCTAGTTGGAAGTCCATCATCTACTAGCAAAGCAAGGACTACTTCAAACCCGTTCACTGACCCATAATCTAGTGCCTCAGCAATGCAATCGTTCCACTTTCCAAAAACTTCTAACCTGTCCTGGAAACTGTTTTCCCTGGAACCAATGTGCCCAACTATTCCTAGAGGACCAGTGTCGTTTACGTGGCTTTGAGCAGCTTTTGCTAACCCAATTGACCACTCTAAGGGTTCCATGGGTTCTGTATTTTTGACTTGCTCTAGGGCTTCTTTTGCTGCGTCTATTCCTTCACGAGTCATAACGGGGACTGCTCCAGGTCTATGAAGTGCTTTGTTTTCTTTAAAGTTTGAAAAAGACTCTTCCATGCGCTCTGCGAACTCTTTAGGGTTAGTTCTGATTTGGTTGAGTTCCTGAAGAACTTGTTGAATGATTCTCCTAAAACTCGGCATATTAACTATCCATTAAAAATCCGTTTTGCTATTTTTGATTTAAGTGTTACTATTTAAATTTCTGAGAATTGCGGTGTTGGCATAACGAAGACTGGCAGCCCTTAAACGTTTCAAGTGTTGAAAAATAGTTTTAACTAAGAAAATGCTTATAATTTAAATATGCAACCTGTAGACGAGATTCCAGTAGCAGGCAAAGCAACTTATGACATTCCACAGGAAGAGGTGCCAGAGGATACCAACCCAGAAGCCAGCGGTCCACTTGAAAAGCGCCTAGAGTCCAAAGTTTGGAAAACCCGCACACAAGCCCTCGAAGAACTGGCAAACCTCCTGAGAACCGACTCAGATCCTCCTTTCTCGGCCTACCTGAATTACCTCGTTAAGTACGTGTCAGACTCCCACCCAGGTGCTCAGGAAAAAGGACTTGAAGTTCTTTCTGTCTACATAGAGCACCAACCCGACATGGTAGCCAGTCAAACTGACCAGATTTCCAAAGCCATCGTCGAAAAAGGACTTGCCAGTGCTAAAACCACCATTAAACAACAGGCCCAAACCATTCTGCTCGACCTTTTTGGCATCAACAAAAATAGCGAAGCTTTCATCGAAGGCCTCAAAAGTGCTTTAGGCAACAGAAATGTCAAAATCCAAGCCGCTGCCTTATACGCCATCAATACCCTTATGAACGCCTATGGGATTATGAAGGTGCCCTTCAAACCTTTTGTAGATGTGGTCGAAAAGTACGCGGGAGCCAGTAATCCAACTGTAAGAGGAGAAGCACTTAACTTCTACAAAGAAGCTTACAGGTGGGTTAGAGAGCTTATNAAACCGAACGTTGAGAAACTCAAAAAGCCCCAGCAAGACGAACTAGAAAAGGCTTTTGCTGAAATAACAGAGCCCCCAGTACCCACACGAACAGTGAAAGGCGAAGAAGAAGTTAAGGAACAACAAGGTTCACAGCCAAAAGCCCCGAAGATCGACATTTACGCAATGGCAGAAGCTAGAGACATCTTTAGTAAGTTCGGAGAAAAGTGGGTTGACAAGCTCCTTGCTATGGAAAAGTGGCAGGAAAAAAAGCAAGCTTTGGAAGAAATCAACACTGAAGCTGACTACCCCAAACTTGCTGAAAAGAGTCCTTTACACCTAGTAACCCTGTGTAAGCGGTTACTGAACGACAACAACATGCAAGTAATGCTGCAAGTTATTAAACTATCAGGACTTCTTGCAAAGGGACAAAGGTCTTACTACAGCAACCATGCCAAACATCTGTTCCCTCTAATACTTCAGAAGTTCAAAGACAAAAAAGCCCCTGTAGTTGCACAAGCCCACAGTTCTTTGGAAAACTTGCTTTTCGCTACTTCGATTGAAACAGTTTTAGACGACATCAAAGCAGCTATGGAAGACAAAACTCCCAGTGTCAAAATAAACACTTTTCTTTTCCTTGAAAAGATATTTGCAGACATGGAACCAGACAAGGTAGAAAGGGTCCTTAGGGAAATATCCAGCATCCTCAAGAAAGGCATGGAAGACAGCACTGTAGAAGTAAGAAACACAGCTTTGAAACTAGTTTCCAGTCTCATGTCCAAGTGCCCTGAAATAGCTGAGTCCCTCACCAAAGACCTTCCTGAAGCCAAAAAGAAAAAACTCAACGAAACAAACGCCCCTCCTAAAAGAAACAGAAGCCAAGAAAAGAAAAAAGAAGAAGAAAAGAAACAACCCCAGAGAAAGGATGTCAAAAGCAAAACCCAACCTACCAAACCCGAACCCAAAGCCAAACCCCAACCCAAACAAGCCAAAGCTGAAGAAGACACCGGACCTGCTATTTCCGCTGAAGACGCTGAAAACGCAGTGGCTTGCATCATTCCCAACGAAACTCTGGAAAAACTCAAGGCTTCCCCTTGGAAAGACCGCCAAGCTGGTCTTCTCGAACTACTCGAGTGGATTTCTGAAAACTCACAACAGGTTTCTGAGAACTCCGAAGCTATGTTTAGGTTTGTTAGGTCAGTAACTAACGACTGGAAAGAAAACAACTTTAACGTAATCAAAGCAGCTATAGGAGTTCTTTCGAGCATATGCGAAAACTGCAACGTAACCAAAAGAGGCGGAGCTATGGCTTTAACTGCTCAAGCTTTAGAAAAACTTGGCGACCCTAAAATAGTAGAACCTCTTTCAGCACTTTTGATGAGTTTGTGTGAAGTTTTAGGACCTAGGTTCGTAGTAGCAATGACTGTTAAAAACACTTCTGAATGCAAGAAGCCCAAAGCAGTTTCTGAGTGCTGCAACGTAGTTAACAAAATCATTTCTGAGTTCGGAGTCCACACAGTTAACTTGCCTGACGTAGTGAACTACTCCAAAGCTTGCTTGAACCAAGCCAACCCAACAATTAAGAAGTCAGCCCAAGCTTTGCTGGTGTGTATCTACAGTTTCACAGGAGAGCCCCTTATATCCATGCTGAACGACGTAAAAGAAGCCACTATGAAAGTACTCAACGAAGAGTTTTCAAAAACAGAAGTTGTGCAAAAAACCTCATTTAAGCAAGTCAGAGGCGAAGAAGAAGAAAAAATAGACCCTTCCAAAGCAATGGACTCTGCTATACCTAGAAACGACATTTCAAGCAAAATAACTCCTGCTCTCATTAAAAAGATTTCTGATAAAAACTGGAAAGTCCGCAAAGAAGCCCTTGACGAAATCGAAAGCATTTTAAATGCAGCTGGAATGAGAATCCAGACTACAGGTTCAGAAAAGATCTTTAAAGCCCTTAAAGAACGCATGAATGACCCTAACAAGTCCCTGGTCAGACAAAGCTTGAGTTTAACTGGAAAGATGGCTGAAGCTTTAGGAAGTGACTGTTCTAAGTTCACTAAAAGCATGGTTCCCAAGCTAATATCTAACTTAGCAGACAAACAAAGCTTACTGAGACAAGATGCACTGGCAGCAATAGACAAGTGGTCACAAGAAGCAGGTCCTGAATCCATTATCAACCAAACTGCTACTCCCCTTACTCAGGAAAACCCTGAACTCAGAACTGAACTCCTCAACTGGCTGCTTGCACACAAAGAAAACCTTCCTAAGTGCGATCTTAAGCCTATGGTCCAAGGAATTCTAGGCTGTTTGCAAGACAGGTCCTCTGGAATCAGAAATGCTGCTGAACTGCTTTTTGCGGAAGTCATTGACCAAGTAGGTTTTGAAAGCTTAGAACCCTTTTTAAAAGACATAAAACCAGCAGTTATGAACAGTTTAAGAAGTGTAATAGACAAGTACAGAGGAACAGGAGAACCTGAAGAAACCAAAGAACCTCCTTTAAGTGCTCGTGGGACGAGGAAAACTACTCAACCTGCTAACAGGTCCAACTCTAACTCCAAAAACCGTCCTCAAACTGCACAAATCAAAACTGACGGTGGAAAGTCTCCTAAAGTAAAATCTACTAAAGCTTCCCCTGCAGCTCCTGATATTTCAATCATCAACACAGGCAACAAAGAAAAACGACTGGAGTACGACTTAAGATGCAAGTGGAACCCTGAAGAGTTAAGACAGGACTATGTCGACAGACTTAAAGACCAGTTCAGACAATTGGTGACAAACGACCTAGCATCTTTGATGTTTGCCAGTGACTTTAAAAAGCAGATGGAAGCTGCTTCGCACATAGGCAACTTAATGAAGACCCAGTACGATGAATTTTTGGACATTTTGGATATGATATTTAAGTGGATTTGGGTAAAGTTGATGGAACTAAGTAACACCCAGTTGACTAAAAGTGTCCTTGAACTTTCCCAAAACATACTTAATTTGCTCCAAGAAAACGACTACTTTTTAAGTGACGGAGAAGCAAATATGCTTTTACCTGTGATGTGCGAAAAGAGTGGCCAAAACAACTCTGTGTTCCGCAGTATGATTCGCCAAATCATTCTTACCAGTTCAAAAGTTTACCCTCCAGAAAAGGTTTTTACTTACAATTTGCAAGCTCTGAACTCCAAAAACACAAGAAGCAAAACTGAGTGCTTAGAAGCTATGTCGTGCCTGATTCAAGAATACGGAATTAGCATTTCCCAACCCAGAGACATTCGTTCTGTAGCTAAGTTTGTAAACTCTTCAGACAACAACGTGAGAAGTGCTGCTGTAGGCACGGTTACTGAAGCTTACAAGTATGTGCAAGACAAGATTTGGACGATGATAGGAGACGTTCCAGACAAAAGCAAAGGTCTTTTAGAACAAAGGTTCAAAACTGTGGGAGGAGTTGGCTCAGAAAAGAAAAAAGAGTCTACCAGCAGAATCTCCACACCCAGGAACGTGGGCTTGAAGATCAACTTTGAAGAAGAAAAAGAAGAACCCATCAAACCTGGATTCAACCTGAAACTACCTGAAATGCCTAAACCCCAGGCTAAAGAAGAAACCAAACAAGTCGAAAAAACTCCTGAACCTCAAAGACCCCAGATTCTAACTCCGCCTCCTAAGTCAGAAGAGAAGAAAATCCCTGTGCTCGAAACTCTGTACACTTCTCCTGACGTTGGAAACAACGAAAGCTTGCTTTACGAACCTTTAAAGTTTGAAGAACCCTTTTCAGATATCGACAAACACATTGAAACTTTAAGAAGTGGAGACATGAGTTCTAGAGTTGATGCTTTAGTAGCTATCAACGACTTGATCCTCAACAACTTAGAAACCCACAAAAAAGAACTCCAGAAAAAGGCCAACTCCTTAGTTGAAGCTTTGATTAAAGTGATCAACAGCACTTTCAACCGGCCTCCTGAAGAGATTCCTTTGCGCTTTGCCAAATACTTTTTGAACGTAGTGCACAAAGTTTGCTGCACCAAAATAGTTATGCGCGAGTTAACTGACCAAAGCCTTTTTGAGCTTTGCGAACAAATCTTAAACAGACTGTTGATAGAAAACTTGGACAAACTAGGCGAAAAGGGAGAAGGCGAAATCATGCTTAAAACTCTGAATGGAACTATGCTGAGGATACTTGAGCACTGTCACCCCACTAAGATCTTTTTGAACTTGATTAAGTTACTAACCAAGTACAAAGGAGACTCTTCCATTCCTAAAATGCCTGGCTTGATCATAAGGTGCTTGCTCAAACTCACAAAAGTTCTTTCTAACGTAATTGAAGAAATAGACATACCTCAGCTTTTGCTAGCAATGCACGAGTACCTAACTCACAACCGTTCTTCTTACTCTTCAGACGAAATGGGCACTAAAACCATCAAAACCATTCTAAACGAACTTGTGAAACTAAAAGGCGAAAGTATCTGGGAATCTTTTGAAATGGTCAGAAAGCACCCTTCTCAAGACAACCACTTAGAAAAGTGGATAGGCATGATACTTTCAAACAGCTCCCAAAGCTTAAACGCTTCGATTTCTTCTCCCAAACTATCCAAGTCGCCCACTGAAAGGTTCCTTAACCAAACCTTCACAAAGCTTTCTAACCAAGAAAGTTACAATGAAGGCATTAACGAACTCTACAACCACATCGAGCAAAACCCTAAAACGGACTTAACTCCTTACATCTCCACGGTGGGTTCAGAGCTTTACTACAACATTACTGAAGACCTTAAAAAGATGCGTCAAAAAGAAGAAACAGAAGACAAAGGGAACTTTGGAAGTTACAACTTCCAGGAGTTCCAAAACAGACTTGCAATGATGAAGCAGAGGTACGGACTCGTAAGTTCCAACACTCCCACCCAACTCAGTACAACCTTAAATGACTTAAAGTCCAAAGTCAACTCTTTGTTGAACCGCACTCAAAACGAAGAACAGTCTGAGTTCCTTGCTGACATGAAAACTCGCATTCAAAGCTTAAATAAAAAAGAGTAATGTTAATAAATGAAGCCCAATAGAAACATCTTCAGAGATAAACCTGGGTACAAGTTAGAGCCCCTTGCAAAAAACAAGTATGATTACTCATACGAATTCTCCTTTAGAAAAAGCCCACATGCTAATTTTTCTAAGAATTTCAACAGAAGTCAGCTCGAAAGCAACTCTTTGCCTAGTTTTTCTCTCAGCTTTTCTACTTCGCCTAAAGCTAAACCCACTCAACTTCCTCCAGTTGACTCCAAAAAAGTGAAGGCAATCTTTGAAATATACACTGACTCAGCCTATGGAAACTTTAGAAAGTTCCAAGGAATGGGATTTTTAGTTTCCAACAGTTTCTGCATAACTACCCACATGACTCTGCCTTCGGCTTATGATGCCTCAGTTGCTTCTTTGCAGTTTCTAGATTCCCCAGAAAACTTTTACTACTTTTTACCTCAAAGTTTTTTTTTCACCAGCAAAGAACTTGACTTTACAATAGTGGCTTGTGGAGTTAAAGGACGTGTTGGACTAAGCATAGAAAACAAGTTTACTCTTAAAGAACAAGACCCCATTATAATATTTAACAGGCACCTTGAGTGCAAGCACGCACTCATTATTGACAAAAGCACTTTTTGCTACACTTCTTCTTACGGAGTGCCTAATGGACTTCCTATATTTAACTATAACTGGGAAGTCCAAGGAATGCACACCACCTTTACTCCTTCTTATAGAATCAACCAAGCTCTTAGAATCGATNTTGTCTTTGAGTATGCCAAGTCAAGTGTTTTAAGTGTGCCTAAATCACCCGAAGTTTCTTTTCCTGCTGCTCAGTTCTGCTTTTACTGGTTTGAGTGGTTTTCCACTGACATATACAGACTTGACACTTCGAGTCTTAGTTGGAGTAAATTCAAACCCTTAAACGAAAAAGAACTGGGTCTTTGGTACTTTCCTTGGAACAGCAGAACAACTTTTTTAGCTACTGGAGAAGCTGTTATTCTTGGAGGAATACTAGATTCACTAGGCACAAAGGCCAGCATTGCTTTTCTTTACAAGCCCCAAAAAAACACTCTTGAGTACCTCCCTGAAATGCTTAACTCAAGAGAAGCTCCAGCTCTGTTAACTTTAGGAAACTCTTTGTACGTCTTGGGAGGCTCGACTTCCAAATGCGAGGTCTTGGAAAACTTCGAGTGGAAGCCATTAAGTAGCATGATCCATTCGAGGAAAGACTTTGCAGCTTGCTTTTTAAACTCCTACATCTATGTAGTGGGAGGAGACCCTAGCGAAGTCACTAGCAGAACTGTTGAAAAGTATAGTGTTGCTCAAAACTTTTGGGAAATAGTTCCTCTTATGCTTCCAGAGCCTTTAGTAAAGCCAGCTGCTGTTTCAGTCAGCAGTAACCACATTGTAGTGCTAGGGGGTTCTTTTAGCCACAAAGCGTTTCTACTGGAAGGCAGCGAAGTCGTTGAAACTCAGTTTTTGGAAAAAAAAGTAGAAACGATTTTTCCTGTGTTTCTGAACAAAGGGAAACTTTTGGTGCTTAACGGAAACGAAGGTTACAAAAAACTAAGACTCTACACTTTCCCACTCAACAGGTTTTACCTAACTAAGCAACTCTACACTCCCCAAGCTCCCAGAAAAGTTATGCACTCAAGAACCAACAAGTCTAATTCGAACCTGCATAACTATGGTTATTAAATCTTTCTGTAAACACAATAGTACTTTTTTCCTTGGTTCCTAGCAACCTTTTTGCCTTCTTCTGTTTCTTGAATTATAGCTTCTACACAGGGGTCATTTTGGTTTTCTTCTTCTGGAACTGGCTGGAACAAAGGGTGCTTTTCTAGCTGTTCTAAGTGCCACTCATGGAGTTTCAGTACGTCTGTGATAGCATAGATTTTGCCTCCTTTCTCGAGCACGTAGGAATAGTCACACAATAAGTTGTAAGTAATGATTCTTCTGCGGTAGTTGGCTTTTTTGAAGTGGGGGTCTGGAAAGCAAAAGAACATTTTAGAAATAGAGCTTTTGGCAAAAAAGTTCAGTAGGTGCTTCATGGAGTTAGCTCTTATCACAGAAATATTCCAATACTAAGTAAAAAGTACCTTGTCTGGGGTCTCAATTCTGCTTGCCCATATTTTTTGTGCTACGTAGTTTGTAACTTTGTTTCTGATTTCCATTCCTAAAATTCTAGTGTTGTCGAAGAGCCCACTTATTCCAAACAGTAGTCCTCCGTAGCCACACCCGATGTCTAGTATTTTGGGCGGAGTTTGGTTTTCCAGTGGTTGGCAAGAAAACTTTACAGGATGTTCGACAGCTGTTTAGTTGTTACTGTTGCAGTGAATGGAAGTATTTTGTTCGTAAAAAACCCTCCAGTCTATGTGTTCGGGCGAAATTGGGCTAACTACTCCTTACTACTCAAAAGTAGGGTCACTCAAGGGATTGCAATGAGCTCGCATTCTAAAGTCAGCTTTTTTAGGCTGGAGTCTTTGAGCTTCCATCTTATTACAACTTAGGAGAGGCTCTGCTTAGCCAAAAGTTTTCCTGGGGCTTCTTCCCTGAGTTGGGGTCAATTAATACATTTACTACCCTTACTCCTTTGGTTCCAAAGACTAAAGGCAAAAGGTCCTCTAGCTCCTTTAGGTTTCTTGCAAGGTAGCCCTTTGCTCCCAAGGCTTCTCCTAACTTGCAGTAGTCAGTGCTGGGGTTGAGCCAGTTAGGCATTATTTCCCGAATGTTTTCTGGTATTTTTGGCGTCCCCATCATAACTCCATTGTTGTTGATCACAAACACTATAAAGTCAAGGTTGTACCTAGTGGCTGTTTCTATCTCCATAGCACTGAATCCAAAAGAGGAGTCTCCTAGAATGCCTACTACTTGGCTTCCAGAAACAAGGCTTGAAGTTATGCATGCAGGTACAGCTACTCCCATAGTCCCAAACGACCCTGCGTCAATGCGTGCTTTGCTTTTGAAAGAGGGGACTACTGTCCTTGCTATGTCCATTGTATTGGCTCCTTCAGAAACTAAAATAGCATCTTCAGAAATGTGCTTTTTAATTGCAGTTATGGCATGGTAGTAGTTAAAGTTAGGGTCTTCAAGCATTTTTTGGCTTGCTTGTAAGTTTTTGTTCATTGCAGACTTAAGCAAACTCCACCAAGGAGTATTCTGAGGGTATTTCCAAGTTCCTAGGTGTTTAACTAGTTCCTCAGTAGTTACACTTAAGTCACTGCAAAGACCCACCTCTGCAGTAAGGTTATTGTGGAGTTCAAGCGGGTCTAGGTTTACGTTGACTACTTTTAAGTAAGGACTGAACCTAGGAGGCAGTCCGTAATGCAAAATCCAGTTTAACCTAGCTCCTAGTAAAATGATCAAGTCTGCGTTTTTCAAAGCGGCTGACCTACCCGCTGAAACATTTAGGTTCAGTGTATCCCTTACCACGCCTTTTCCCATAGGCGTGGCAATAAACGGCAGCTGAGTTGTCTCAATCAACTTTCTTACACTAGCTTCTGAGTCTCCAGTGCCTTTTCCTATTATAACTAGGGGGTTCTTTGCTTGCTTGATTAGTTCAGCAGCTTTTTGAACTAGTCCAGGGTCTGGATACACAGGAGCAGGTTTGCAAGCAAGTCTTAAACGTTTAGGAGGCGTTTCAGTGGTGCTTCTTAGTAAATCTGCAGGAAATTCTATGTACACAGGTCCAGGAGGACTAGCTAGAGAAACTCTAACAGCCCTTTGAACAACTCTAGGTATGCTTTGCAAGTTAGTTACCCTTACGCTCCACTTAGTGAAAGGTAAGGCTGCCTCTACTTGCTGGAATTCCTGGAAAGAACCCATACCTACATCTTCAGCCTCCGAAGAACCTGAAATAAGAACCATAGGCCAGCAGTTAGTTTTGGCATTCCCAAGACCTGCGAGAGCATTCACAAAACCAGGGCCGCTTACAGTCAAGCACAGGCCAGGCCGGCCTGTTAAGTAACCTTCTATTCCTGCAGAGTAACTAGCTCCTTGTTCGTTCCTGAAGCCTATAAACTGGATTCCTTCGTTGTGAATGCAGTTAGCTAACTCTATAACTGGGAATCCTAAGATTCCGTAACACCTTTTGAAGTCTTGGTCCTTGAGAGCCTGAGTTATTATACTTGGAGCCTGCATTTTTAATTAGGTTACTTAGAAGTTCTCATCACTTTCATCATAGTCACTTGAGTGCTTGACAGTTTTGCCCACAATTTCAGTATAGTCTTCAACACTAAAGTAGGGTTCAAACCCAAACTTCTCAATAACTTTGTTGAGCTTGACCTTCAAGTACCTTAAAAAGTTTTCAGTGCTAGGTTTGCCTGGTTGGTTAGTTCCAAAAAAGTTTCTGCTGACCAAAATGTTGAAGAACTCTTCAGGTTCTAAGTACCCACTATCGTCCAAGTCAAGTAGTTTCATAAACACAGTTACTTGGAGGTTGCTGATACTTAAGTTGTTTTTCTTTATAAAAGCAGACTCTTCACAAAGTTGGTTTAAAGCTTTTCGGATCTCTACTCTGCTCAGCCCTCTTCCTTCAGTTTCTTGGGTCAGCAAAGCCTTTTGTAGACTTTTAGTGTTGCAGAGCACATGCATGAACGCCAAGTACTCTTCGTAGGTAACCTTTCCTTCGAACTTGAGTTTTTCAATCCTTCTTAAGTAGTCGTCTACTTTCGAAGTAGGTAAGTAAGAAATAATGCTTTTTGCAAAGTCTTCTGCACTAATAGTCATATCAGACTCATCCACTTCAAACTGGTGGAACTCGTAGAAGAGCAACTCTTCTTGTATTAAGTTCTTCAACTTAACAAAGTCGTGCCAGGAAATGTACTCGTTGCCTTTAAAAAGTAACTCTGCAAGCTTCTGGCAAGACAACAAGTACTCTTCTTCACTCAAGTTAGTGCTTCTGGGGTCAATCATACTGCCCGAGTCTACTTGGCTTCTGCCTTGGTTTGAGGTTTTTTTAGCTTGATTCATTAGTTCCATGAACTGCTCCTTAGTGACTTTTCCGCCTTTTGAGTCAAAAAAGGGCTTAACTACTGATGCTCCTGTGCTTAAAAGAACTATGAAGAAAAAGTACTCAGTAAAGCTCATTTTCCCGTCTCCGTTGCCGTCAGCCATTTTGAAGACCAAACTTTCGTGTTGTTCAAAAAAGTCTTGGTCTTTCCCTTTAGAGTAGTTGAAAGGAGTAATGGCGTAAAAGAAGTCGTTTAAAGTCATGTAGAACTTCTTACCTTCTTTTACAGAAGCAAAGGTTTCAAATATCTTTTCAGGAGGGGCGTTTTGTCTTATTTTGTTTTCGTAGGTGCCCCTTATCTTCTCTTTGTAAGTAGGAGGCTCTAGGTAAGCGTAGGAACTAAATGCCAAAGGAGGACCGTACAACAAAGCTCTGCGCATTTAAATTATACATATTTGCAATGCGTTTTTGTTTTCGACTCAATAATAAATATGCTTCGCAGATTCTCAAAACCAAGTGCATTGACAAGGTGCTTTGGAGATGCCCACGACCCATATTGGACGCACCTCACTCCCCAAGAAAATAAGTACAGCCAATACTCACATTTGCACTGGCACACTGTGCACCCACTGGAAGTGCACAAGCACGCCCAACTCAGAACTAAGTACAGTGACCACGTCCAAACAGACCCTGCCTCCGTTGACTGGTACCCAGAAGTCGGTGAGTTAAGCAAGGTTACATACTCCTCCCGAAACACCATTTACTCACTTTACAACAAGCATTCGGAAGACTTTATTCGCTTTTTAGAAGAAGCTGAAGACTACGAAATAAACCCCGACCATAAACTTATATACTCTGCCAAGCAAGCTGTCCTTGGAGTGCTGGAGCCTGAGCAAATCAGAACTATGAAAGACCTTGCCCAAAAACTAGTTGCAGAGTACCAAGCTGCAGGAGTCAAGTACACTCGGGAAGCTGTAAGTGAAAAAGTCACTTCTTACATGATGGACAAACTCAGCAACGAGCAGAAGCACGAAATAGAGCATGGAATGGTTCCTATCCTTACTTTCTACGGACTAGGACTGCCTATGACCGAGGATTAACTAAGTAGATCCTTTAAGTTATGTGTGTACTTCATTAAGGAGTTTTGATCTGTACTCTTCTATAACTTTGTTGATGGAACTCTGCTGTTCTCTTTTCTTGGCTTTTTTAAGGGTTCTTTTGCGGGGTTGTGAGTTGAACTCCAGCACTTCGATTTCAAAGTCATCTTTTCTTTTGCGCTTTTTGGGGACTTGTGTGGGTTTCTGGTGTTCCTGAGGTTCTTTGGGTTCCTTAGGTTCCTCAGTGACTTGGTTGGTTTCAGGGTTAAGTAATCCTTGTTCTTTCATTTCCCTTCTTTTTTGTCTTTGTCTTTGTCCTCTGCTGAGTTTCTTAGGTTTTTCTTGTGTCTTTTCTTCTTCAGTTTTTTGTTCTTCTAGTTGCTGCCTGAACTTTTCCCTCCTTTCCTTTTTGAGTTTGCGAATTCTAAGCATTCTGTGGTCTTCAAGTGCATATTCCACAATAGGTCTTTTGTTTTTGCCAAAAAACTCAGAGTTGTTGAGTTCTTTCACACAGGTTTTGGCGTGTTCTTCTTTGTTGCACTGCACAAAAGCGTAGCCTTTGGACCTTTTGTTGCCTGAGCTGTCTAGTCTTTCAGTGTCCCTAGCAATTCTAACTTGGCTGAAAAGTTTTTGGTTCTTGAGGTTGGGGTTTTGGGATTCAAGTGCACTTCTGAGCCAGGCTCTGAGTTTTTTTTCGTCTACGCTTTTGGGGAGGTTCCTGATCATGAGTCTGCAGGGGGACACAAACACGTTGGGGTTTGCTAGTTTTTCTTTCATAGCTTTGAGAGCTTTAGTCCGTTTTTCAACGTCAGCCTTAGAGAGTCCTTTGAACTCTTCGCTGTCAGGGAGTATTAAAGTTTCTTTAGCGAGTTTCAGGTTCTTTTTGTCTTCTTTAGGAGGTTTGAGCGACTTAAGTTCAGTAGCTTTTTCTCGGGAAACTGCTAGCATCACGTTGAGTTGTCTTGCTTGTAAAATCATTTCGCTGGGGTTTTCTTTAGCAACTCCAAGTGCTTTGTCGCAGTCTTCTTTGTTCTTGAAACATACAAATGCTTCTCCTTTGGAGTCTCCTGTTTCTTTGTTTTCAACTACTTTTGCGTACAAGAGTTTTCCGTACTGTTCAAAGAACTCTTTGAGGTCGTCTTCGTCTGTTTGATAGTTCAGGTTTGTAATAAACAGTGTTTTGCCTTCGTAAAGTTTGTTGGACTTAGGTTTGGGTTCTTCTGGAACTTGGGGTTCCACTTTTTGTGGCTTGAAATCTTGGCTGATTTCTTCTTGTTTAACTGCTTTTTCGTAGCGGTCTTTGGCAAGTGCCCAGTCTACTGAAATTTCTCTGCCTTGGATTTTGGACCCGTTGAGGGTCTTAATAGCTTTTTCCGAGATGTTTTTCTTACTGAACTCCACAAATGCATAGCCTTGGTTGCGACTTTTTTCAGTGTTCCAGGGAAGGTTTAGGTCCTGGACTTGGCCGATTTTTTCTAGAGTTTTTTGGAGTTTGGACTTCTCTAGTGTAAAGGGTAAGTTTCTAATCACTATCCTTCCTCCATGCTTTCCAGGTTTTTTCATCTTTTATTAGTTTACTACCTTAGTTTTCCGCTGCAGAACTTGCAAAAGGGTTCAGTGGCACACGAATTGCATAGTTGTTCGCAAATGCAAGCTTTTTCGAATTCCTTGCTTTTGAATTGTTTGCACTCTTTACACAGTATAAACTGAGCAATTCTTTGAATCATATCCTCATCCAGAGGTTTTGTGCATCCTGGACAAAAAGACTTGGAACTCATTATGCAGAAGTTGCAGCACTTGCCACAGTTGCAAATGCCCATAAGGTTTCCTTTTCCAAAGCAAATAACACATATTTCTGCAAAAAAGGATGCTTGTTCAATAGGAGTTCCTTTGTACCTGGCGTACTGGAAGTAAGGCATTTTTTCCTTGAAAGCATCCAAAAAGCAAGTAAGTTCGTTAAGAGTAAACAAAGAAACAACTATTTTTCTAAGACTAGTTTTGTCTCGTTTGTTGACCCAATGGAAAAAAGCTTCAACGTGACAAACTGCTGCAATTTCAACAGGAAACCCAAAGATTCCACAAGAAATTCCAGGAATTCCTATAGAAGTGTAGCCTAGGTCCGAAGCTATTTCCATAGAGCCTATAATTGCGTTGAATAGTTTTTGTCTTTCGTAAAAGCTTCCACTGCCATTAGACTTTGGACCAGCTGTGTGGATTATTTTTTTGAAATTAAGAGTTCCACCAGTGGTGTGTCTTGCTTCGCCTTCTCTTAAAGGCCCTTTCTTCTTCACAAGTTCGTCACATTCATCTTGGATTACCTTGCCTCCACTTTCAATGATTTGTCCAGCCAAACCTCCTAAGTTCTTAAGGTTCTCGTTTGCTGCGTTAACAATGGTGTCCACCTCGAGTTGGAGGACACTTCCCATCCTTATCTCAAAAGTGTAGCCATAAAGCTTAGCTTCAGCACAAAGTATATTTTCGTTTTGCATTTATAGATATAATGTTTATTTTGTACGAAGTCCTAACTAGCGTTGACATCCCAGCAGAGTTTTTATCTGAAAACTTCAGAGAAGCTGTTACAGACAAAATAGAGTCACAGTATATTGGAAAGATCATTAAGGACGAAGGAGTGTGCATAGCTCTTTACCAACTCCAAATACAAGAAACAGAAGTTAAAGAAGAAGGGCTCAGTTGCAAGTGCCTGGGCTCTTTTGTAGTTTTCAAGCCTTTTTTGGGAGAAGTACTTACAGGCAAAATAAAAGACTGCAACCACGAAGGCATCACAGTTTCTCTGAACTTCATAGACGCCTTTATTCCTTACTCCAACTTAGCAGAACCTTCTTCGTTTGACGAACTCGAAAGAGTGTTTGTGTGGCACTACGAAGAAGCAGACCTGTTTTACGACATAGGAGAGACTGTAAGGTTTAAGGTAGTAGGTTACTGGCTGCCTGAAGAAGAAGGCATGCTGATCCAGTTACTTGGCTCTGTGAATCAGGATGGACTAGGACTACTGCAGTGGTGGAACACTTAATAAATATGAGTGCATATGTTTTGTTCAGGTTTAAATGCGAGAAAGACAAAAACTCAGTTCCTATTGACGGACCAGAAATAGGAGTAAGGCAACTCAGAGACCGCATAGCTGAAATGAAAGGCTTGAAAGACGATGGACTCCAAAAGAAAAAAGGCCCCAACCCGAACTACACCCTTATCATAATGGATGAAGCCAACCAAGAACTAGACGACGAAAACTTAGTTTCTGCAGGAACTACTGTAATAGTTAAGAGAGTTCAAACTTCTAGACCCACCACAATTCCTGCCACTGACTCAAAGCCTCAAAACGTAAGCCAGCCAACTACTCGAATTACTTCTGAGGATAGCATTGCTGCACAGTTAGCTAAACACATTCTGACAGGCTACATGCCTTCTTTTTTGGTTTGTCCTGTTTGTAAAAAGCGCTTCACTGACCCTTACATTAGTTCTTGCTGCAACTACACAGCTTGCCACAGTTGCTTTAAAGAAGATTCTTGTCCGAACTGCCAAAAACCCCCTAACCTTTTTCCAGACAGACAACTCCAGTGCTTTATGCTGAGCATTGAAGAAAAACTAGCTCAGCTCCACAGCCAGTCCTCAGGAATAATTGACGTTTTAAAGAACCCCAAGTACTTTTTAGTGCAAGTTTACGACCCAGACAAGCTAGAGTTGTCTTTGAACACCTCTGAATGGCCAGTGTCTCCTGACTACTCCTTTAAACTCAACACAGCTTACCAAGAAGGCCACAACGTAATAGTTATTTTCACAAACAGTGAAGCCAAAATGTTCCACGGATTCGGACTTATGATGTCTCCAGTTATGCACGACTACAATGAAACTTGGAAAACCAGAGACATCATAGGCATAAAGTGGCTCCGTAGAACAGACGTGTCTTTTTCCCACTTAGAAGAACTCCAACACGCCATAAACAGAACCTCCTTAACTCAGCCTATAGAAGAAATACCAGTTAACACTGGGTTTGACCTTTGTTTGTTGTTAGAACAAGGCGAGAAAAAAGACATTCCTTCTTACAAGCCTCGAGAAATGGAACTAGAGGAACCCAAACGCGAAGAAGCACCCCTTAAAAGAAGCAGGTCTCCTGAAGACAAAAGGAAAAGAAGTCCTAGACGCAAAAGTCCTCCTAAGTCCAAAAGGAGTCCAAGTCCTCAAAAAGATAAACCTAGAAAGTTAAGAAGATAGTTTAGGCTTGCCAGTTCTCTTTTCGTTCTTCGTAGTCAGCAACCATTTCTTTCAGGTGCTTCAAGGCATCCCTAGGGTTGAGGCCTTTAGGACAGGTAGCCGTGCAAGAACCTATTTGGTAGCACTTCTTAACGTTGTAGTCTCCAGTGAGTTTACTAAGCCTTTCGTCAGTGGCTTCGTCTCTAGAGTCAATCACCCACCTGTAGGCTTGCATCAGCACTGCAGGTCCCAAGTAGGCGTGTTGGTTCCACCAGTAAGAAGGACACAGAGTTGAGCAGCAAGCGCACAACACACACTCGTAAAGGCCGTCTAGCTTCTTCCTGTCTTCTTGAGACTGGTAGTACTCCTTCTGGCCGGGTTCTTTGGGGGTGCTTCTTTTCAAGTAAGGGTCTATGGCCTTATACTGGTTGTAAAAGTTAGTCATGTCTACAACAAGGTCCTTAACAACAGGCATTCTTACAAGGGGACCAATAGTCATGGTTTCTTTGGGTGTAATGGGGGAAATACAAGCCAGAGAGTTGATTCCGTTAATGTGCATTGAGCACGATCCGCAGATACCTTCGCGGCATGAACGCCTAAAAGTCAGAGTAGGGTCGATTTCGTTTTTGATCTTGATAAGGGCATCAAGTACCATAGGTCCACAGTCGCTAGTGTCCACCCAGTAAGACTGGACGAACCCTTGAGTGTCTTCGTTTTCGGGGTTGTAGCGATGAACGTGGAATTCAGTCATGGTTTCTTTGTTAATTTGGGAGTCGTCTTGGAACTGGTAAGCTTTGGTTCCCTGAGCTAGTCCCTTGGTCATCATTCTTAGGTCTGACAGAAAACCTGTTGCAACGTCTGAAAATTGTCTTTTTAGCAAACGAGTGCTTCTGGCCAACATAATTATTATAACAAGTATTGCCAGTTAGGCTGAAAAATTAATATGAATTATAAGAAATTACCTGAGTAGTATAGGTAACTATTCCAGTTAATATTAGAAAAATGAAACCCTCAGGTTTGAACGCAGGGACTGAACAGACCTCTTACTCAACCAGACCTTCTTTCAAAGACAAGTTCTGCCCCATAAAGGCCAGGCAAATCATCAAAGAACGCGTTGAGTCCCTTCTGCAGGATCAGAAGTACCAAAAACAAGGCGGGCAAGGCAACCACACCCAAGATGTTGCAGAAGAAGTCAGGTCTGCACTTAAAGACGAGTTCCAAGGCAGGTACAAGATCATGGTCCAAGTAGCTGTAGGAGAAAGACTAGGCCAGGGAGTGAGGATGGGCTCAAAGTGCTTCTGGGACTCTGACACTGACAACCTTGCGACTTACTCCTACATGAACGACCACTTGTTCTGTGTAGTGGTAGCTTACGCTTGCTACATCTATTAATTAAATATTAGGACTTAACTTGTAACACCCTGCCGTCAGTTAGAATTTTTCTGACTCTGCCGTCAGGGAACTCCCTTATTTTTGTGCCGTCAGGCAGTATTGTATCTTTTTGTCCGTTGACGAAGTCAATATACTTGATTCCTTGCACATCAACTTTTTGGACTGTGCCGTCGGGGAATATGGATTCTTCTTCTCCGTCAGCAAAGATGCACTTTACAGTTCCGTCAGGAAAACTGATTTCTTTAGTGCCGTCTGGGTAGTGCTTTTCAACTTGACCATTACTGAACTTGAACAGTTGGAGTCCGTCAGGGAAAGTAGTTTGCAAGGTGTCAGTTTCAGAAAAGAAGTAAACTACTTTCCCGTCTGGGAAGGTTTGTTTGACGTCATTGTTGTTGAAGTGGACCTGTATGTATCCATCTGGGTAGATCTCTTTTTTGACTCCATTGTTGAAAACTATTTCTCTGCGTCCGTCTTTGTAGAAGGTTTGGATTTTCCCGTCTTCGTCTACAACTTGGTTTTCGATTTCGTTGTCCTCAGAGTTCTCAGACATGCTTTCTTGGGCGCACTGAATTTGGGGAGTGAAGGCTTCAATAGGTTTTTGAGGTTCTGTGTTTGGAACTTGGTTAATGTAGCTTTCGAGTTCTTGGTTTCTTTCTGTTAACTGTTTGATTTTTGTTTTTAGATTTTCAATGTGGGACCTGAGTTTGGTTTCTTTTTGTTTGCTTGCGTTTTGGACTTCCTGGATAGTTGCTTTGAGTTTGGCTATTTCTTCGCTTTCGGACTTTGTAGTTTGGGATTTGAAGTTCCTTTCGTAGACTTTGCGTTCTTTCTTCATTTTCTGCATTTCTTCTTGTTTCCACTTTTCGAGGTTTTCTTTTTCTTTTTGTTTGTATTTTTCGAACTCTTCTGCTTCTTTGTTGAGTTTTTGTTTTTTCTCAGTTAGTTCTTTTTTGAGTTTTTTGAGTTTTTCGTTTTCTTGTTTGTACTTTTTGACTTCTAAGTTGAGGTCTTCATGGTGATCAGACATCAACTCAGGCATTTCTTCTTCGAAAAAGCTAGTTTCAGATTCAGTTCTTCTGGAGTTGATGGTGCTGGGTCTGCTTGCAGGGGGCTTTGAAACAGTTTTTTTTTGAGTGCATAGTTGTCCTTCTCCTCTTTTCAAAAAAGGTTTAGGTGTGACTGGGGTTTTTTTCTCTTCTGGGGGCTTTACAATGATTTCTTCAGGTTCTGGGGAAGGGGCTTTGAATGTTTGTTTGGGTTCTTTAGCCTCTTTAGGTTGTTTGGGTTCTTTAAATCTTTTTTTGGGGTTTTCAATGTTGGGTTTTGGCGCGTTGAGGGGCATTTTTTGGCTTTTCCTTTTGAGAAATTCCTTTTTGGGTTTCTCGGGAGGGGGAGTGTAAGAACTAGGTTGGGAGTTCCTTTTCATTTCTTCTTCAAGTAGTTCTTCAAAGGTCTTCCCGTTTCCAGCTACAGGAACTTCATCAGGGTCGTTTTTTTTGCGAATGGGTGGATTGGCACTTTTAGGGAGTTTAGGTTCAGGGTTGCTTCGAGGAGGCGAGAAATTCAAAACTTTAGGGTCTTCTTTAGTAGGGATTTGTGGTTTAGCCGAATAAAGTTCTTGCAGAGGTTGGGTTCTAGGTTGAACGCTAGGTTGTTCTTCTGAGGGTTTTGCAGCTTGAACTTCTAATTCAAAGTCTTTTTTAAAGGACTGATTCAAGTTTTGAACACTAGACGAAGCAGAAAGACTTGACTGTTCATTCATACAAGAAGCCAGAAACCTAAGATAGTTAGCTTGCATTTCCATAAACTTAGTGGGGTCCATCATATAGTTCATATGTCCCGGGTCCATTTATAAAGACTTAGGATTAACGACTTAGGTAGTCAGAAAAGCCTCCAAGTAAACGCAAGGCTTTTAAAAGTCCTGGGCTTTGCAGGTGCTCCAAAACAGTTTTTTGGGGTTGAGTTTCGAAAGAGTGAGTTTCTGGTTGTTTTGAAAAAGAAGGAGAAGAAACTGCTTCAACTTCTTCATTCCAAAGGATAACTTCTTCACCAAAGCTTATATGTCGGAACTTAAGTTGCTTTTGCTTAAGTGGGACAATATACTGTGAATTGTTAGGCTTCATCTTAGCGAATTATTGTAATTTATAAGAAATGGGAAAAACCTGTTCTAAAACTCCAAAGCCTAAAGAACCTAATTCATTCAATTTAAGCAGCAAAAAAACTCCAGACAACCAAAGCTTTTACTCACCTTTAAAAAAAGAACCCTTTGAACCTGAACACTATCAAGCCCACATACTTGCATGTGCTTACGCTTGTAACACTGAACTGGTGTTTGATTTTTTGGAGCAAGGGTTCCCTATTAATTATCCTCTGAACCAAAAAGGATGGCGACTAGTGCATGTCGCAGCGCAACTAGGAGACCTAAAGGTGTTTTCTCTACTTATTGGAAAAGGAGCAGACATCAACGCTAAAGAATACACCCAAGACTGGACTCCTTTGATGATAGCTGCAATTAATTCCAACTTAGAAGTAGTTAAGTTTTTAGTTGCACAGGGTGCAGACACTACTTTGAAAGACACCAGCAAAAAAAGAGCTGTAGATTTGGCTTTTGAATACAATAGCAAAGTTTTTGAGTATTTAAATTATGTTAAATAATGAGTAAGAGGAATTACAGTCCCTCACGCATAAAATTCCTAATCAAACTCCCAAGACACCTTGACTCCCAAAAAGAAACTATGAACTTCAACTGCAGTTTCCAGACCTTTTCCAATGCCAAAGACACTTCTCTCACTAAACTCACCCGAAAAAACATCAAGATTTCAAACAAACTAGTTCCTTTAAAGAACTCATCTCGGTCGCCTGATCCTAGGCACACAAATTCTAGGCATGAATGCTTAAAGGAAGTTCCCAGAACTCCAAACTCGCGCAATTTAGTTCGGAGAAGAGCTTCTTTTAGGTTTACCCCTATAATGATCCCAACTGATAATCGCCTAACTAAAAATGATCCTAAGGACTTCAGTTCGACCTTTCTCAAAAAAAGATCTAATAATAGAATCAAACCGTTAAAACTTTAATGTTAAATACTTTATGCAGCAGCTTCAGTAGTGCTTTCTCCGGCTTCCTGGGTTGTTTCTTCAGCAGTTTCGGTAGTGCTTTCTCCAGCTTCCTGTGTTGTTTCTTCAGCAGCCTCACTAGTATCCTCTCCAGCTTCCTGGGGCTCTTCAGGCTCCTGGGTCATTTCCTCACTATTTCCGGTAGTAGTTTCTTGACTTATGTCTTCAGATACATCCTGTTGAAGCTCTTCACTTTCATCTTGGAGTTCTTCTAAATCGTCCTGGATTTCTTCAACCTCATCTTCATCATCACGGTCAACTTCCTCGCTTTCTTTTTGGAGTTCTTCTAAATCGTCCTGGATTTCTTCAGCTTCGTCTTCATCTTCAGGGTCGACTTCTTCAGGCTGTTCCTTTTCCGCCATTTCAGCTTCAAGCCTGTCCAACTCGTCATAAACTTTCTGTTCGTCCTCTGCGTTGATAGTTCCAGCATTGCCCATTACTCGAGTGTTGGTGCGCACAGCTTGAGGAGAAGCTCCGTTGAACTCTACATCATAAAGCATTTCATCAATGATTTCTTCACTTAAGTCTTGCACAAACAGAGTTTCTAGGGGTTTGGTGTCTTTGCCCAAGAAACTCATGAATATCTTTTTGTCGTTGGCTGCGAGTCCCAAACAAAGAACTCCAAGTATTATCCCAGCCTTTATCATATTTTTATTATCCGTTTTTAACACCAATTAATTGGATTTAGGTTTCTTGGGTACATGTTCAACCTTGTTTTCTATTTGGCCAATTAAAAAGGCTCTGGCTTCTTGGTAAATTTCAGAGAAGCTGAACTTGACGTAGCTGGACCACATATGGTGAGAACTCCACCTTGAAGCAGGAGTCCTTCGCGTGTTAATTCCTTGTAAAACACAAGCAAGGTCTTTTGCTTCAGGGACTCCTTCCCAACTGCTCAGAATGCTAAAAAAGTCCATTTCCAAGTTTGAAGGCAACTCTAGCTTAGGAATGTTTTTAATGAGGTTTCCTTCTAAGTAACTTTCAATACAGTCACTTAGCCTTTCTGTGCAACTCACAGAGTCTACATAGGAGTGCTCTGCAAACTCAAACAACAAAGAGTAGCAAGTTTCAAGTTTATTGGACCACACTTCTTCTACGTCGAAAAACTCCTTTTCAAGACTCTCAGCAACCCTTAGCATTTCTAGGTCCTGGGGAACATTTTCAGCTTCGAGTATAAGTGACTCGTCTAACAACTGACAAGAAATCTCGCCAGACGCAGCAATTCTTCTCAAAGCATAAATGACTTCGTTCACTTCTAAGTCCATGGAGCTTGCAATGTCAGGCAAGTGCACTCTCCTAACTCCAGCAAAGTTTCTGCAGTTATTTAGAACGTGTGACAGTATAGCAAACTTCTGGGCTAATTCAGAAGGCTGGCTTTTGTGGAACTTGATTTGGGCTGTAATAGGGGTTAAGGGCTGCATCTTGACAACTCCTTGGTTTTTCAAGCTTAAAAGCAAACACACCAAAATATCCTTTTCCAAGCCTAGGTCTTCACAAGTTTCGTTTAGCTTTAAAACAACTTGTTGTCCTTCTTTGGACTCACCAAGTTCTTTCCTCTTTAAGTCTGTGTTTCCGAACTTTTTGAGGATCTGCAAAACTTGCTTTTTAGAAATGTGGTTTGAATAGTTTAGAGTGCGGATTTTAAACATGTTGTCTGGACTTAAAAAAATGTGGCACCTTGCAGTGGATCCGTTTCTCCCAGCTCTGCCTGTTTCTTGCACAAGGTGCTCTAAACTTTTAGGAGGGTACAAGTGAATAACTCCTTCTACGTTGGACTTGTCAATTCCCATTCCAAAAGAAACTGTGGCTACTAGCACTCTGATGCTTCCATTAGCAAACTGTTCTTGTATGTAGGACTTTCGGTCTTCTGGAAGACCTCCGTGGAAACTGGCACAAGACTCGCCTTTGCTTTTGACCCACTGAGCTATGTTGTTAGCAAGTCCTTGGAAAGGAGAGTACACTATAACACTTCCTTTTTTAAAGTCTTTTGTTCTAAGCAGTCTACTTACCCCTGTAAGTAGGTCTTCGTCTTTAGAAACAGTAATTCTCAAGTTGCTCCGAAGGGCCTTTCCTTTTTTAATGGTAGTTTGGATATTCAGGACCTTGCAAATTTGTGCTTGGGTGTCTGAGTGAACTGTAGCTGAAAGTGCCAGTACTTTTGTTTTAAGCAAGTCAGGAATTAACAAGTAAGAGTACCTGTAAGAATTCGAAAGCATAGACAAACAGTGGCACTCGTCAATGCAAGTTAAAGAAACTTTAGGCAACAAATGTGTGTTTTCCACAATAAACTTTTCTGGAGTTATAAACAGAATGTCTAGTTTGTTTTCTTGAATTGACTTTCTAACCTGGATTTGCAATTGTACAGGCAAGTCTGAGTGCAAACAAGCACCAGAAAGACAGTTGGGCAGTCTCATGATTTGGTCGCTAATAAGTGACTTCAAAGGAGTGATAACAACAGTTATTCCTTCAAGAACTCTAGCACACATTTGGTAGATTAAGCTTTTTCCAGCGCCAGTCGGCAAAATAGTTAAAACGTTCTGGTTCTCCAAAACAGCAGCAATGCTTTCTTTTTGGCCCTCTCTAAAGCTAGTGAACTTAAATTCTTCTGTGAGTATGGAGTCTAAGTTTGTGTGCTCACTTCTGACCTTTGAAGTATAGCCTTCAGAAAAGGCAACATGCAATTCTTCTTTAATTTGGTGCACTGAGTTTTTGTAAGGAAACTGCTTTTTCCTGCAGTACCTAGTTTTTCCTAGTTTTTTGGCAGACTTTGCTTTGTTTAAGTTGAGTTTTACAAAGTTTTCAGTTTGTTTAGGTTTAGTTTTTCTGGGTTGTTTGGGCTTTTGTTCTTTGACTTCAATGAACTTCTGAGTAAAGGCTTTGTTAAGTACTTCTTCTTGGAGTTCGTTTTCTTGAATGGGGATGTCGTCTTCCCAAAGCTTCTTTAAAGGCTTTTTGGGACTGTAGCTCTCGTTAGAAGACTTCAGCAAACACGAAGTAAAGTAGGAAGTACTTGATGGGGCATCAGTAAGTTTTTCTGGGCCTTTTTCTTCGTTGAAAGTAAGAGTGTTTGTGGGGGCGTGTCTGCGTGGAACACGCTTAGGTGGGAGGGTTTCTTTTTTGGGGCGCTCAAAGAAGCTTTCACTGGGTACAAAAGACATTATCCCGCCTTTTTATTAACTTATTTACAATATTAGTAAGCTGATTTTGGACATTCGTAGTAACTACTGTAGTTTTGGCCGTTGTGTAACAAAGAGTTCCAAACTTCTTCGTTAATGATTCCGTTGGGTTTCATTCCTTGTGCTTCTTGGTAAGCTTTTACAAGACTTTCAGTGTAGTTGTCGAAAACTCCGTTGATTTCTAAGTTCACACCTAAAGCCTGAGCTAGCTTTATTTTCAAGAACCTAACAGCAGAGGGATCGTTTTCCTTGCCTCTGAACATGAGTCCTTTCGGAATAAACACTTTTAAGTCCTGGAAACCTGATCTGTGGAGTCCTCCGTTAAGTCCTATTGGAGATAAATTACTGTCAAAAGGAGCAGTGCTTTGTTTATTTCTGTACTCATTGACTCTTTGCTTTATGATTTGCGAAATAGGCTTGAACTTTTCAGCTGGCAAGCCTAAGTTCTCCACTAATTCCCCAGCTAAAATATCTGGAGAGTCGTTTTGCAAGTCGTAGTCAAACTCGAGCTTTTTCCTTTTGGTTTGGCCGGTGCCAGAGTCTGGAATTCCTAGAACTAAACAGATCTTGGTGACTTCAGAAAGGGGTGCTTTTTCTTCTTCGAAGGTTAAAAGGTCGTGGACTTGGGAGTCCAAAGGCGGCGGTTCAGTTTTACTAGAGTCGGGCGAAGAGTCTTCTTGTTCCAAACTGACACTTTTATGCATTCTTTCGTCTCTGTCGTCGATGTTGAAAAAGGAGTCCTGGAGTAACTCTTGAACAGTAGGCCGCATGTCACAAGGCCCCAAACACAACAAAATAAAACTTTTAACTTCTTCGTCCTTAACTCTTTCTATGTCGTAGGGCTTGATGCCTGAAGCTACTCTTCTATAAATGTCTCCGGGAGTCTTGCACTCGGAGTAAGGCGTCTTCCCTGTGCACATTTCTAGTAAGCACATTCCAAACGCGTACACGTCCACAGAAGGTCCGTACCTCTCCTCAAAAAGTTCTGGTGCCATGTACTGAGGAGTTCCAATAACTGACTTGTTGTGGGAAGCTGTCATAAAAGTAGAGAGCCCCAAGTCTCCAATTCTGACGTCTCCTGTGTTGGAGCACACAAAAATGTTGTCGCACTTGAGGTCCCTGTGGATTATAGGGTAGGGTTTTTGGTTGTGTAGGTAGCAAAGTCCGTTTAGGATCCCTACACACCACTGCTTGAGAACCCTGAGGTGTGGTCTTCTGATTTTTTTGAGGTACTGCTTCAAGGAACCTCCAGTCATAATTTCTGTTATAAAGTTAACTTCTTCCTTTTCTCTGGAATACCAAGCTTTGATGAAGTGGATTATGTTACGGTGATGGAGTTTCTGTATCATGTTTATTTCTCCTAGAACTCTTTCTTTGTCAGCTTTAGTTAGTCCTCCAGTTTTAACAGTGTTCCAAGCAACTTCGCAGCCAGTGTCATTGTCAATAGCTTTGTATACTGTTTTGTAAGCCCCAGTTCCTACCAGTTCTTTAAACCTTGAAAAACGGCCTTTAGGCGAAGTTTCTACTATGTCGAAGTTGTTTTTGGAAGAATTGAGAAGCTCGACTTCTGAAAGCTCAAAGTCCTCTTCTGACTTTTCCATTTTTTACACTTGACTTGTCTGATATGCCTTATAAGTTGTAACCACTTAAGTAGTTAAACCAAGAGTTAACAAACATTCTTCACTAGTTCTTAACTTGGTAAATGCGTTAACGTTGTTCGAAACAAATTTAAAAAGAATGGCGTCAAGCTCAAGTAAAGACTTAAAACCCAAAATACCTCCGCTCCAACTAAGCAAAACAAAGTCCCTTGACGAAAAAACGATGTTTAGTTTCCATACTCAAGGTTACTCAGACTTAGAAACTAAAAGCCACCCTTTGTCAATTTCGATTTCTGAACTAGAAGCTCCAAGTTACTCTGAAGAAATCAAGAACCTGCAAAACACTGTGTTTTCTCTGAAAAGAGACTTAGACACCCAAACTGAACTAAAAGAACGTTTGGAACCCCAGCTCAAAGACGCGGTTTATCAACGAGCTTGGGATTTAGAATCTCAGGTAGAACAACTTACTTCTGAACTCATGGAAGCTAAGCAAAAACTCAACTCTTTTAAGTCTGGGTCAAGTACTGACTACATTGACTACAAACTAAAACTCACTCAACTCAGAGAACGCGAAAAGCACCTTAAGGTTCAGTTTGACCAAATGCAGTCTGAAAAAGAAAGCCTGAAAGCCAAAGCAACTGAACTGATGTCTGAAAAAGAAAACATTTCTAAAGAAAAACAAAAGTTCCAGGATGAACTTTTAGAACTCAAAGAACAACTCTACCAAAGAGAACCTAAACAAACCCAAGAACAAACCACCCAGTGTTCAGTTAGTTTGAGCCTCGAACAAGTTTGCACTTACACTATAGCTCCCAAGTTTGAAAACCCTTCTTTGTTTAAAAAGAAGTTACTTGCTCCTAACAAAAACATACAGAACTCCTCTGAAATGAGTTTTGAGCTTTCTAAAAAGTCAGGCAAAAGCACCCTAGCCCAGTCTGGAGAAAACAGTCCTGTGTCGCCTAAAGATTTGTCCCAGCATATAGACGAACAAATATTCATTATGAAAAACCAAATGGAAAACCTTTACTCACAACTAGAAAACACCGATGCTCTCCATACGCCTGCTGTAAATAAAAGCATTAAAAAACTCAAAAAAAAGATTGACACACTAAGCACCAAAAAAGCACTGCTAGCTGCAGAAAACACTCAAGAGAAACTAGGCTCTAGAAAAAAACCCTCGCCCTACTCAGTTAAATCTTACGATTTGCCCTTAATAAGGTCACTTAACTTAAGTCTCCTCGAAGAAAGCCAAGTCAAGAACTTCTGTTCAACTACTGAACGCGAAGAAGCCATGGAACTCAGAAAAAGGATTCAGAGCCTAGAAAACGAAAAAGGCATAGTTGAGATAATTGAGATCCAAAAAAGACTGGACTCAGAAAAAGAAAAGTTCGACAAGAAAAAAGACATGCTTAGAGAAAAAATTAACAAAGTTAATGAAAGAACCAAACAACTAGCTGAAAAGGAAAAAAGACTCAACGAAAAGCAAACTTACTTAGAAGTCAGGGAAAAGAAACAGCAGTACCACAACCAAGCAATACACGAAGAATGGCTTAGAATCGACGAAAAGCGCCAGGAAGTTCTTAAGTCCCAAAAACAAATAGAAGAAGAGTGGAAGTCTATACTAGAGCATTCTGGCTTCGAAAGTCTAGGTCACATATCCCAAGCAAGGGACAGCTTGAAGGTCCACGAAAGTTTCTTAGACACGCTGAAACTAGACTTGGACAAAAACGAACTAGAACCCCACGAAAGCCAGGAACTAACTACCAAAAAACAAGAAATCGAGGAACTTTACCGGAAGTTCAAACTCGACAAAAAAGAACTGAACATGGAAAAACTAATGCTCCAGCGAGAAAAACGAGAAATAGAAGAAGCGCGCAGAGAACTGTCTTGCATGTTACCAAGTCTTAAAACCAACATGACACCAAAGTAATATAAATATGGTCAAAGGCATGCCTAAGTCTGGGAAGTTCTGGAAAGTGGACTCGACTCCTTTCCGCACAATGGACGAAGAGTACAAGCAGTTCCTTCCCAAAGTTACTTTCGAACAAAAGCTCAAAAGGAAACAAGAAATGCTTGAAGCCCGTGAACTAGAAAAAAAACTAGCTCAAGAAAAAATCCAGGCCAAACACAGAAAAAAACAACAGAAACAAAAAAGCTTGAAAGACAAAGAAGCCAAACAGTTCAAAAGCTCCACCTACCAAGTAGTCAAAGACACCAACAAAGTCAAGAAGATGAACAAAAAGATCAGACAGCAACTCCAAAAAATGCCAACTGAGATGTTTTACAAAGTCGTCCACGGTAAAGAGTTAATTTAAACTATCCTAGTCAGTTGTAAAAATGTCTGAGTTCAAAGCAACCGGCAGCAAACGTGCAGGACTATTTACCTCCAAAAACGACTTGTCTGGGGAACCTGACCCTTTTGACGAACTCGAAGGCGAAAACCTTGCTGACGAAGAAGACGAAGCCAAAGAAGTTGCTTCCCAATTAACTTTAATCAGGAAAAAACACGACAAGATCAAAGAAAACAACAGTAAAAAGAAACAACACTTAGAACGCCTTAAAAAAGAACTTGACAAAGCTAACTCAGTTGCCAACATTGCAGAGTCAGACTCAAAACAGCTCCACAACAAAATAGAGCAATTAAAAATTTCACTTGAACAAGCTAAGAAACTCCACGAAGAAGAAAACAAAAACAAAAGGTCCTACATGCACGTACTCGACCGCATGAAAAAAGACAAAATCGCCCTTGAAAAGCGCTCTAACGGCCTCCAGAAATCCCTTAAGTCCGCCAAACAAATCCTCAACTCAGAAACTGAAAAATTCAGAAAAATTCGAGAATCCAAGTACCAGTCACGGGTGATGCTCCAAGAACTCCGAGAAAACTTACTCAACGAAAAGCGCAAAAAAGAAGAAAGACTCTCCAAACTCGAAAGAAACGTAAAACAGCGCCAAGAAGCTGCTATGCGCCGCGAAGAAAGACAAAAAAGACAAGCTGAAATCGCTGAAGCAGCAGCTAACGACGACAAAGACTCTCACGAAGTTAAACTCAGAGAAAGTTTACTCATGCACAGGTTTTGGTACTTAGTTCTCAGTAAAAAACTCGAGTCTGAAAAAGAAAAAGCTGACGACGTAGAAAGAGCTTTTCGGAGAATTCGCACAGAAACTGGCCTGATGGAAATCCATGACATCGTGGAAAAGTTCCTCACTCGGGAACAAAACTACAACCAACTCTTAATTGCTGTTGCTGAAGCTGAAAAAAAGCTAGACTCCCTCAGAAACCAAAACTCAGAAGCACGCGAACAACTCCAAAAACTCCACTTGCAAGACGGAGGAGGAACCCGACGCATTTACCTTGAAATTGACGAAAAAGAAAACGAACTCAGCACCCACTACAAAGAGTACGCCACCCAAAAAGAAAAACTCCAAAAGTCCGTAAGAATATACGATCAAGTACTTAACTGGGGCAAAAAAATGCTTCACACTCTAGAAGTAGAAGACAACTTAGAAATCCACCCCGGGAACTACATCAACGAGTCACCCAACACTCTTAGTGAGATGTTCCACGTTATATACAACTACTTACAGGAACTAGTTAAACCCATCCTTGAAAAAGAAGAGGAAAGCAAACGTGCTATTGAGTCCTACGCACACAAAAGAACCGAAGACATCATCAGGGAAATGAGCACTGACGAAGCCTTGTCCAAAATAGTCAGAGTGAGACCTGAGGCTATCAAGGAAAGTGACGAAGAAGTTGACTTTTCAGACCAGAAGGACGACCACCTAAACTACAGTTCTGACCGCCAGGAAGTCTCTTCTCGCAAAAAACAACGTAAAAATAAATAACCTAGTTTGCCAGCTTTAATGGCATAAATTTAACTATGAAGTACCTCGCAGCTTACGCTTTGGCCTGGCTCGGCGGCAAAAACAACCCTTCTTCCGCAGATATCCAGAAAATATTTGATGCCGCAGAAATCGATTACAACCCCAAACACATTGAAGAAGTTTGCGAAAAATTGAAAGACAGTTCTCTGAACGAAATCGTAAGCTCTGGAATCGACAAAATCAGTAGCGTGTCTTTGAGCGGAGGTGCAGCTCCTGCAGGCGGCGAAGCCACAGCTAAACAAGAGGCTGCCGAAGAAAAACCAAAAGAAGAGTCTGAAGAAGAAGACTTAGGAGGAGCTATGGACTTGTTTGGTGGAGACGATGATGACTGGTAAGCTTCACAATAATTTAACAAAGTTCATTTAACCAAAAGTTAGTTAACTTGGGTTTTGCCTGAGTTCTTCATTTCGCGGAGTGCGTGCATTGCCTCCACGGGATTGCCCACTCCTAGTAGTCCTGTCAGCAAAGGTGCTCTCATAAAGATGTTAGTTTCCATTTCTTCTTGGACGCTGGAAGGCACTGTGGGTTTTCCTTGTTGCCTCATCTCCACTACCTTTTCGTACTTTTGCTTCATAGGGATGTTTTCTGAGTCCACTTGAGTAGCCCACCTAAAGTTGGCTTCTGTGTATTCGTGTCCACAAAAGAGTTTAGTGTCTGGGGGCAAGGTTTTGGCTTTTTCCATAGCTGCAAGCATTTGCTCAGCGTCGCCTTCAAAGAACTTACCACAACCTCCTACGAAAATAGTATCTCCGGTGAACACAGCTTTGTCAATGTCGTTCCCTGAGGAATCCTCAAAGTAGTACAGCATGTGTCCTCTGGTGTGGCAAGGAGTGTGCAAAGCTGTCACCTTCAGTCCGTTTTCCAGTTCTAGTTGTTGGCCGTCAGTCAAAGGAGTGTTGCAAGCAGGAATGTTGTCTTCAGAGCCCCCGACTATTTTTACTTGGGGAAGTTCCTTTGCAATTTCTTCATTGTTTCCAGAATGATCCCAGTGCTTGTGCGTGGAGAACACATGAGTCACTTCAAGGGAAGCTAGTTCTGGGTTTGCAGCTATGGCAGACTTCACAGAAGCATAGTCTGCTGGGTCAACTAAAACTAAGTAACTTGATGTAGGAGTGTACACTGCATAGGAATAGTTGTCGTCAAACAGCTTTATCGGGACTACTCTCATTTTTATAGGAATAATATGAACCAATACTTAGGGTTAGGTCAAGTTATCTGATTATAACAACAGCCCTTCTTAAACTAAGGTAGTTCTCAATGTGTTCTTGGCTGAGGTGCTTTATGACTGGGTGCTCAGCTGCCTCGCAGAACCGAATACCTGTTTTGGGATCAGTGTACTTAGACAAGTGTCCTGACAAGTCACAGTACTTTTTAGCTGGCAAAGTGGAAGGTCCTGCTTCAATGCTTTGGTAGTTAGGTATGCTGGGTGGGTACAACTCGTACTTTTCAGCCTGGATAATCTGCTTAAGTGTTTTGTAAGGCTTGGTTTTTCCGTGCTTTATTGAAAAGTGGTGTGACTTGAAAGGGGCCTTTCTCTGGAAAGCTATTTTCTTGACTTCCTTTTTAGCTGTGCGGGACTTTGGCATTTATTAATTAATTTAACTCTTCAAGTAGAATTTCTCTGAGAAAAGACGAAACTCTGAACACAAGTAACCTTTTCAACTTAAGTGAGTAATTGATCAAGAAGAAAGTTATTCCTAAATCAAGGAATAAGTAAAAGTAAGTTTGAACAACAACAGCAGAGCCTAGGTTGTTATAAATATTAACTAGTATGACAAATCCTACTTTCAGAGCTAAAAGCAAAGCATGCAGAAGCACAAACCAGGAAAGAACTCTTTTTTGGTTGTTTTTTACACTGATTTGAGGAAAAGAGTAAATGCCAATCTGTAGTATGTATGCAAACGAAACAGTAACTATTCCAAGTACCATTTGTGAGGGTTTTGAATTTGAGTAAAAATACAAAAATGCCATAAACAAAAGAGTACTTACTGCTAAGTCAAATTCAGTCAAAGGAGCCACTACTAAGTAGGTTTCAAAGCTTCTTTGACAAGCGTTGTTAAGGGATACTCTTCTGTTTAAAACTCTAAAAAACAAAACATAGCACGCCACAACTACGTTCAAGTATATAAACCCTGACAGAATCAGTCCCACCACTCCTACTTGCACATAAACGTTAAAACTTTCAAATTGTATAGCAATGGTGATTCCGTGCACTAAGAACAAAAAAAAGCTAAGCAAACTCACCAACAAGTACCACTTCATGTGTATTCTGTAAGCCCTCCACCAAAAGTAATACATGTACCCTTGCAGACAAACTAAGTTTGACACTAACAAATAGTTTTCTTTTTTGTGCCAATCGTAAATTCCAAACAGCATGACAAAACAAGTCACTAATTCTACTAAGCCTGAAGACACTGCCCCGTAAAGAAGCAACTTTTTGTACTTCCTGCCGTAAGTCCCTCGTATTTCCATTTAATAATTCCAAGTGTCTTAATTATTCTCTTAAGTCAGGGTGTATGTACTTAAAGGCGTTCTCTGGCACAATAGTCCACCCGTTCCTGTATTTCTTTTGAATGTCGTCAGCCTGGGCTCTTTCTAAATTCCCCATTCTAAGCATGGGGTTCAGCACTTTTCTCTTCAAGTGGGTTTTGCTTGGAATTTCTCGAGTCATTTTAGACTCCTCGACTGCCCTCCAAATAGCATGTGTAGTCAAAGGGCGACCTTCTTTCTGTAGAAACTTAGTGACCCAAAAGATCGAACCTGATGTTATCCAGTTGGTTGACATAATAAAATGAATTACTATCCGCATGTAGTTCTACCAGCAGTTCCTCCTCCACCTCCTGAAGAGTCACCTCCTCCTTCACCTCCTTGTCAACCCAAACAAATTGACCCTGTACTTGACACTCCTGAAGAAATTCAAAAGTGGATTTTGTCTAGGAAAAGAAACTTCCCTTCTAAACACAAAATTCAGTCCAAAAAAGACACTGACACACGCAGAGAAGAAAGAGGTGACCTCAGCAAGTTCGAAATAAGGATGCGCAAAAGACTTGCAATCGTCAGAAAAGCCCACAAAAAAGAAGACGACAAAAAAGGCAAAAACCCCTTTCTCAAGTACATGAACTTAAACCGGAAACTCACTAACAACCAAATCTTGGCCGAACAAAGAATTGTACTTCAGTGCATAAGGTACCTAGTCAAACACAATTTTTTAGAAGATAATTAATAATTGCCCCCTAATGTCAGACAAAGTTGCTTCAGAAGACGAGTCGATGTCCACTGAGAATTCTCAAAGCGACATAGAAATGCAAGACTCAGAAACCTACCCTCCTGGGAGTGTCAAGAAAAACAAAGTAGTGGTTGTTCCTAACTTCACTCAGTGTGTTCAAGTTAGAGTACTTATGGAAGATTACTTGAAGGTCAATGAAGGACTAGAAGTTTTTTCAACAAGTGTTACTTTGCAAGGATGCACTTACAAAGCCTTTTTAATGCTTGACCAGGAGCCTTTTGTTCTGGTTATTTTACTAGACCCCAAGCCTTCGCAGTTTGTAATTATGAAGAAACTACTTAAAAACACTATGAAGAGTCGGAAAAACATTATACTGGACATGATGTGCTTCCACCAAACACTTGTAGGGTTCTACACAGAAGGTTTGTTCACTCCTTTCCAGGATAAGTCTACTTCTTTCTAGGTTAGTTATAACAATATGCTTAGGAAAGTTATTAGAAGGTTCTCTAACTACTACGAACTCTTGCAAGTCCCCTACGACGCAAATGCCAACCAAATCAAAAAAGCTTACTACGACTTAGCAAAAAAGTACCACCCAGACACACAGTCATCCGACCCAGACAAGTTCAAAGAAATCAACGAAGCTTATGCCACACTTATAGACCCAGACAGACGCCAGCAGTACGACTCCAACCTGTCCAAAGGACAGCACACCAAAGTAGACCCTGCTCAGGAACAAGAGTTTTCTAAGAGTGCCAAAGACTTCAACATGGACCAAACTGACTACCACGAGTTCTGGAAGAAAACCAAAGACTCTAACTACAAAAACTTGTACGAACAAAGAAGGCAAGAGTACCTGCGCAACTACAGAGAAAAGACCTTTGACGACTCAAATCCTATTTATCACAAAATGAAGTGGGACGACTCGAAAGATCTTAATTTTGGAGTTTTTATTCTGTGCAGTGTGATGTTTATGGTTGTTTTGACTGTGAGTACTTATTTTCCTTCTAAACTTGACAAGAAAATGAACAGAAAAATAGAAGAAGAACTCAACAAAATAATGACTCAAACCAACAAAAAGAAAAACGACCAGTACAAGGACTTTATTGCTTTGGACGGAAAGTCTTACTCTGATTAATAAGCTAATAAGTTGAATTCCTTAATAAATGTCACTAAATGACTTTGAAATCATTAAAAAACTAGGCGAAGGTGCCTACAGCATAGTATATCGAGTAAAAAGAAAACGCGACAACAAAATTTACGCCTTAAAAAAAGTACGCATGCTTAAGCTGAAACCTAAAGAAAAGCAAAATGCCCTAAATGAAGTCAGAATTCTAGCAAGCATAAAGCATCCCAACATTATTTCTTACAAAGAAGCTTTTTTTGACGATGCTGCAGGGTGCTTGTGTTTAGTGATGGAATTCACAGACTCAGGTGACCTTTACCAAAGAATTCTTAATTATCGCAAAAAAGGCTACTACATCAGCGAAAACTTCATTTGGAGCATGTTCACTCAACTTACTAGGGGCCTCAAGGCCCTACACCAACTCAACATACTCCACAGAGACCTTAAAAGCGCCAATGTGTTTTTAAACCGCGACGGCACTGTAAAGTTAGGCGACATGAATGTCTCAAAGGTAGCTGAAAAAGGTCTTTTGCACACACAAACAGGGACTCCTTACTACGCAAGCCCTGAAGTGTGGAAAGACCTGCCTTACGACTACAAAAGCGACATATGGAGCTTAGGCTGTGTTTTGTACGAAGCCGTTACTTTAGAACCCCCTTTTACAGGCGAAGACATGCAAGGCCTTTACAAAAGCGTAGTTAAGGGAGAGTACAAACCTATTCCCCATACTTTTTCCAAGGACCTGAGCTTTGTAATTAGCAAACTTCTGCAAGTGGACCCCAAAAACAGACCAGACTGCAGCGAAATCCTTAGAATGAGTCAGGTTTGCAGACACCTGGCTAAGCCTGAAGAGAACTTTGAAACCAAAAGCAGTTTGATGGACTTAATAAGTTTTCCCAAAAACATCAAACAACTTAAACAGAACCTTCCCAAACCTAACTACTACGACAAACCTTACCACTCAGACCCAATTCCCAAAAAAAGCTTCAGGTACAGAGGCAACTACAACCTAAACTCAATCAGAAAACAAATTTTTCCAACTAAAGAAGAAACTGAGTCCAAAAGCCCTTCTCCGTACATCAGTCGAAGACACAAAGAAATCCTCAGAAACAACTACGGTGCACTTAAACTCCCCAAACTAAGGTACCCCGGTGTCAAGCAAAGCAAAAGTGTCCCTGTAGGCAACACTCGCTCTAAAAAACTGCAAGAAATCTACATGCACGCTTCTCCTCTCAAAATAGGGATGCTTTACGAAAGAAGACCTAGAGGCTTAGCAAAACTAAACTGAGTTTTTACTTGAAGAACGCGACCTTGACCGCTTTCTTTTAGAGTCTTTTGCTTCCTGGCGCTTCTTTTCAATGGCTTCAAAGTCAAAAGCAGAACCCGGTTGGTAGTCTTCACTGATTTTAAAAGCTTCTCGGAGGTTTTGGAGGTCTTTTTCTTTTTGTAAAGCTTTGTGGTGACTGGTGTTTTCACTCATCAAAGGAGCTTCTGACAACTTGTTGTGTAAGTGTTTGCGAGCTGCACAGACCCTGCGTTCTACTTCTTCTGGAGGGAGTTCTTCTTCTTCTAGTTGTTGTTTGAAGGTTATCAGTTTTATTTCTATTTGGCGTTTTTGTTCGTGTGCAATTATTTCAGAGTTGGGCTTTTTAGGTGGTTTGGGAGGGTTGGTTTTTATGACTTCAAGTTCTTTTTGGTAGTCTTGGTGGAGCCTAGGTTTGTTAGTGTAGGCGTAGTTTTTTTGTACATAGCCACTTGTGCCTGACCCTCTGGGTGTTGGAAGTCCTATTCCATTATACATTTATATGGGATTACTGCTAAATGGGTTTTTGATGTACGCAGGAATCTGCTGGGTGGCTTTTAAGTACCCTTGGCTGATACACAAGCCTAAAGAGCCACTTCCAAAAATCAACAAAAAAACTAAGAAGTGGATTATATCCCACAGAGGAGGAAGCAAAGAAAGGCCTGAAAACTCACTGGAGGCGTTTAGAAATGCTAATGAAAAAGGCTGCGACATGCTGGAACTAGACGTAGTTTGTACTAAAGACAGAGTAGTAGTGGTGGCCCACGACAATAACTTACTCAGAGTGCATGGCTTAGATCAAAATATTACTGACCTTAATTTCACAGAGTTGCCTCCATACTTACAAAAGTTCGAAACGCACTTTGTAGACGAGCCACTAGAGTTCCTTGATAAGCAGTACAAAATCTGCACTTTAGAACAAGTTTTTGCAGAGTTTCCTCACTTGTACATGTGTGTGGAGATCAAAGAAGCCAACGAAGAAGCTATTGAAGAAGTCAAGAAGTTAGTTGACAAGTACCAAAGAGCAGATAAAACTGTAAGGGCTACTTAGTTCGTGGGCTCTGGGAAAGAGTACTACAACCAGAAAATAACCAAAGCCATCCCTGTTAAAAAGTTCTTTTCAGCTCAAAAAGGCTTGCTTATGTACATTGCTTACTTACTAGGCTTTGTAGGGTTTTTGCCTCTAGATGAACACATACTTTGCTCTCCTATTATGACTCCTTCTTTTAGAAGGGTGAAGCGTGCTGAAATGCCTCCTTTAAAGGCTTTTATGCAGTAAGTGTTACTTAGTGCTTCTTTAGTTAAAGCTTTGGTGTGGATAAGCAAGCCTCTTAATTCTCACTTGAAGAAAAGAGGTATCAAAGTATTTTACTGGGTTCTGAACGACCAGGAGTACTGGCAGTACGCCATAGACTTAGGGGCAGATGGAGTAATCACTGACTGTCCTAGTGAACTATCTAGCTTTTTAGAAAAGACTAATAACTAATATGGATAGTTACACTGACTTTGTGGACCCCAATTTGTACAGCAACCTTGACTTTGAAGTAAACGATAACCACCTAAAAGCCCTTTCTGCTGTTCTTTATAAAAACAACAACGCTGTTTACGGAAATAGTTACTTAGAAAGAACTAACTGTATAGCACCGCCTTTAGTGCAAAGAACCATGATTACGGGCAAAGTAAGTACTAACTAGAAAGCTCTGGTGTTGTGTTCAAACAACCAAGAAGCTTTGGAACTCGAAGCTAAGTTTAAGCGTTACATGAAAGGAATACCCTGCCTTAAAACAAGCTTAGTCTCCAGTGCTAAGCCACTTGCATGCCAAATGCACAGAATCAAACAAGGAGTGAAAGTAATAGTAGCTGTTCCTAATAAGTTCATAAGTCTCTACAAAAGGTTCTACTCCTCGCACAGTCTTTTTACCCAAGTAAGCTTTGTTTGGTTATCAGAGCTAAACAAACTACTTTTTAGCTATGGAAAGTCCAAGATTCTTAGGGTGCTTCAAATCATTGAACAAAACTTTACTTACCACAAATTCCTCAACAGAAAAGTAATCGAAAGCATAATAGTATCATGCGAGTCTAAGTCTTCTGAACTCTTTCTACTGCAACTATGTCCCCAGGTCCGAGAAATACAACTTGAAGAAAAGCTTGCAAAGCCAATGTACCAAAAGTTCAAATGGGTAATTCAAACACAAAAAAAGAAAAAACTAATCAGCTTGATCATTGACAACACTAAGTACCAACAAGTATTTTTAGACATTACTGACACTAACTTGAAGACTAGCATTAAAAAAGAACTAAGAAAAAAAGGTGTTTTGAGTAGAGTGCACTGCTTAGTAAAAACCTCTGGTTGCAGTTTCGAAGACTTAGACCTGTATGTTTTTGTAGACTTTCCAGACACTCTAGATAAGTACTTTTTCACTTTGAACAGAATGCCTCGAAACTCAACTGTTTTGTCTTTCATTTGCCAAGCCCAGAAAAGGTTGTTTCCAGCACTTCTTGAACTAGGCCAAGTACCTATACCTTCCATATACCTTAATTAATTACTTTTTGGATTCTGTGAAGAGCCTCTTCAATGTCTGAGTCAGAAGTGTCTGAGTGAGGAATAGCCCTCATAAAGTCTTTAAAAGGCCTAGAAGGAATTAAAACCCCTACTTCTTTGATAGCGTCTGCTACTTCTGAAATGCCCCAGTTTCCAGGAGGCCAAATGTTCACTATGTTGGTTTGGGGGTGCTCTACTTTAAAGCCTATTTCCTGGAGGCCTTTTGCAAGCTTCTTGGCTTTTTGGTGGTCGGATTCAACCACTTCTGGAGCCTCATGCAAAGCTTCTATGCAAGCTGCAGCTAGCACTCCTGCCTGTCTCATGCCTCCTCCTAAAGCTTTTCTCCACCTTAAAGCTTTTTTGATAAACTTTTCAGTGCCTATTACAACTGAGCCTACGGGGCACCTTAGTCCTTTTGAAAAGCACATGTTAATGCTGTCTATACCTTCTCCCAAAGCACTTACTTCCAAGCTAGGGTTAAGTTCTTTCAAGTGTCCATAAGCATTCATGATTCTTGACCCGTCAAGGTGGACTTTTAAGTTTCTGGACTTAGCTAATCCACTAAGTTGTTTTTGGTACTCTAAAGAAACGACTTTGCCCCCACAAACGTTTTGAGTGTTTTCTAAGGCAACTGCGGTTACGTTGCAAAAGTGGGGGTTGTCTGGGTAAAGCTTGCTTTCGACCTCTTTGAGACACAAAGTTCCGTCAGAGAGGTTAGGCACTTGTGAAGGAAAGACACTTGCTAAACTTGAAATTCCTCCTTGCTCGTACATTGCAATGTGGGACTTTTGTCCCAGAATAACTGCTTCGCCTTTTTTGCAGTGAGTAAGCACACTTACTAGGTTACCCATAGTTCCTGTGGGAACAAACAAAGCTGCTTCTTTTCGAAACATTTCAGCACACATCTTTTGGAGCTGGTTAATAGTTGGGTCTTCGCCGTAGACGTCGTCGCCTAAGCTTGCAGAGACCATGGCCTCCAACATCTTTTGAGAAGGCTTAGTTACAGTGTCACTTCTGAAGTCAATAGTTTTAAGTCCTCTTTTTAAACAGGAGTTAATCATTATAGCAGTTAGCTAGTTTTAACTTTTTTACTAGGTTCTCCGAGTACTTGTGTGTAGTACTTGTTGGAAGCAAAGTGCTGGTTTTTGCTAGTTAGGTGTGCACCTCTTTCTTCGTATTCACTTTTAGTGATGCAGGTTTGTGTGAACTCTTCAGTCTCAGCAAATTGACTGGAACCCCTCCAAGCATCCAGACAGGGGTCATAAGCTCTAATTACTGAAAAACTGCTTCCAAAAGGCCTCATGGTCATGACTTCGCTTTTGATTCTGTCTACAAATCCAGGAAACATACTAGGTCCTCCCGTTACAAACACGCAGTTAGCTAACTTTTGCGAATCCTCTTTACTGAACAAAGAAAAGATCTGTTCCATGATTTGAGTGATTCCAGCTTGCTCAAGTCCTATTATGTTGGGCTGGAAAAGCACTTCGGCGGGCCGAATTCGGTCTACGTCTATTAAAAGCTGATAGTCCTCTGCTGTAAGAGGCCGAGCTACTTCTCCAATAGTAACTAAGTGAGTAGGGTCCACTTTAGCAATCTTAGAGTCTAGTTCGCTCAGAAGGGTTTTGTCCTCTTCTTCTTCTTCAAGAGTGTCTTTTTGGACTTCTCTGTAGATGTCCCAGTCTTGCTCGTTCATTCCGAAGTTGTCGTCAATACTTTCGCTCCCTAGTTCGGCCATGACTCTTAGTCTGCGCTGGGAGGTTCGACTGTGTCTGCTTTGAAGTTCTTGTTTGAGTTTGTTTCTTTCGGAGACCCTGCTTAAAACTTCTTGTCTCTGCAAGTGAAGGTCTTTTAAGTAGGCTTGGGGGTCTTCTTGTTTGAGTTTCTGGACTCTTTCTTGTTCTTCGAGTTGTTTGGCTCTTCTTTGTTCTCTGGCTTCGCGTGCGGCTTTTTGAATTGCTTGCATGCGTTTTTGTTTGAGTTGTTCGTTTGAGAGTTCTTCGTCAGGAACTTCGAGTAAGTTGTACTTTTCTGACTCGTCAACTTGTAGGTTGAGTCTGCTTCTTAAAGAGTTGATTCTTTTTTTAAGGTCTTCGTAGTTAGTAAGTCCCCTGGCTACAAGTCCTTCTTGGAACTCAGTGGACTTTTTTCGGTAGATGTTGGCTAGTTCTTCTAGTTCTTCAAGTTCTTGTTCAGCTATTCTTTTTTTCTCTTCTGACTTTTTAACTGAGATTTCTTTTAAGCGCTTTCCTTGTTGTTTTCTTTGGACTTGCCTTTTCCTAAGCTCGTCTTCAGTGGGAACAGAAGGAGTTTCCCAGGGGAGTTGGATTTTAATTTGGTTTTGAGTTCTGAGTTTCTCAAGTTCGTCTATGTAGTTTAAAGCTGTGTAGCAGTGCGAGTAGATAATTTCTTGTGCCAGTGGAAAAGTAATCAGGTTCTTGTTATAGAAACAACGAGTTTGGATGAACCTGTGCAATGAACTTGAAAGAGTGTAGCCTCCTACGTTGATTCTTCGGGCACAGTTGGGCAAGAACTCTCCTTCTAGCACAGGCAACACATGGGAAGCTTGGTACCCCAAACTAAGGATCATGCCAGAGTTTTCTCTTACGTTTTGTTTGAAAGAAAACAAAGAATCTATCCCTAAGTTCACTGAAGGGACTCCGTAGCACTCAAAAAGCAACTCCAACATAAGTTCTCTGCAGTAGTTAGGCGAGCACACCGTTTCAGTAATCATAACAGGGTTGCTCACGCTCGAGTCAGAGATTCCCAGTCCCCAAAACAAGTAGTCAAAAATGTGTTCTAGTGTGTGGAAGTGCTGCAGAACGTTCCTTTCAAAAGGAGACCGAGTGTTTAACTTGTACAGGTCTGCTTCTGGAATCTCACTGCCCACCAACACTTCTTGCTGGTCTTTAGAAGTTTTTTGGCGAGCCACAATGTTTCTGAAGCAAAACAAAGGGTCGTGCAGGCCTGACCAACCTACTCTGCAGTTGAACCCTCCGTTGTCAATTACTATGGGTGTTTGGGACCCTCTGTAGGTCTTTTCATACAAAGCTTTGTTTTTGGGCTGGTCCGGAGGAACCTGTACCTGGAGGCCCTTTATGTCGTAAACTGGGATTTCCATTATATTTAGTAAACAGATACATTTATTTTTGCGGGAAAATGGAAGTAACTAAGAACTCTAGACTGGAAGAAAGAAACCGGACTTTTCAAAAAGGGGTCGACTTGGACGAAGTAAGGAGAAGACGTGAAGAAGGCGTGGTTGAGTTGAGGAAAAAAAACCGAAATCAGCAAGTTGCTAAAAAGCGCGCTGTGCTGACTGCTGAAGGAAAAACTGCTGGCGAAGCTATAAACAACTTCAAAGAGTCAGTTACTATTGAACACTCCTGGATTTCTGTGGAACTCAAAGACTACGCTCCCCAAATTTCAGACCAATCAATTGCCCCTGAAAGTCGTTTGGATACTTTGCTGGATGTTATTTGCACCTGTTCTGACTTAACAGTCCTAGTTAAGGCTTTGGAGGTTCTGCGCAAAGTACTATCGGTGGACTTATCGCCTCCCTTTAGCCAGGTAATGAAGTCAGACGTAATCAAAAGAATCATTGAAATGCTGGATGTTGAAGAACTCCAACTAGAAGCTTCTTGGTGCGCAATCAACTTAGCTTCAGGACCTACTCAAGTCACAGACATGTTGTGTGCTCACGGAATCATTGGCAAACTAGTGGGAAACTTAAACTCGCAAATCCCAGAACTCGTAGACCAAAGTGTTTGGACTTTAGGAAACATTGCTGGGGACTCCATTCCTAAAAGAAACGCTATTTTGGAAACTGGAGCCCACTCGGTGATTGTTAACAAAATACAAACTAGTAGCAACATTGCGCGGGGGCACTTAGGAAACATGATATGGGTGCTTTCTAACCTGTGTAGAGGAAAGCCCAGTCCTCCAAGTGAGGTCACAAGTTTGATTATGAAAGTGATTCCGAACCTGCTTCAGTACGACGACGACTCAATCATTTCTGACTGCTGCTGGGCACTGTCCTACACCACAGACGGGGACAACTGCAAGATCCAAGAAATGATCGACCTAGGAATTCTAGGGAAACTCATAAGCTTGCTAACACATCCTGACCAAAACGTGCTGACTCCTTGTCTGCGGACTTTAGGGAACGTTGCAACTGGAAGTGAGGAACAGACTCAAGAAATTCTGAACCACGGGATCGTTGACAGACTTGCTCCTTTACTCACTAGTAAAAAGAGAGGGATCAAAAAAGAAGTATTGTGGACTCTAAGCAACATAATGGCTGGAAGCATAGAACAGGTGTCTACTGTAGTGGACCACCCCTGCTTGAGAATGATAGTTGACTTCATGAAGGACCCAGACTTTGAAATAAAGAAAGAAGCTGTGTGGGCAGTTTCAAACGCTACTCACTCAAAGTCCAGCAGAATCATTTTCAAACTAGTCAAAGAAGGTGCCTTCGATATTCTAAGTGAAGTTCTGCGGCACCAAGACCCCAGGATCCTTTTGGTAGCTTTAGAAGCCATCAACAACGTACTGAAGGCAGGAGCTGAGGAAATGGGTCCTGACAAAGTCAACGAAATGTGTGTGAGGTTCGACGAAAACGGAGGACTTACTTTGATGGAAAACTTGCAAAGCCACCCCGAACAAAGAATATACGACAAAGTAGTTAAAATCATGAGTGAACACTACGGAGTTGAAGAAGTAGACGAAAACGTTTCTGAAAACGTAGTCCCCACACAGTTCACTTTTAGCTGAGTGTTAACATAATGGTAATAAGATGGAAGATTGGGCTCCTTTCAGCAACTCTGAAGTGGAAATAGGAGGCTACGACTTGTGGTGCGAAGATAACTACTTGTCTCCTTTTATGGCTGTTATGGACAATAGGCTTTCAGGGCTGCTTGAAGTTCTTCCAGTTTCAAAAGAAGACACTCTTTATGACTTAGGTTGTGGAGACGCAAGGGTCCTAATTGAGTTTGCCAAAAAAGGAGTTAAAGGAGTAGGAGTGGACCTAGACGAAGTCCAAGTTACTAAAGCTTCGCAAAAAGTACAAGAAGCCCAACTCTCACACATGGTGTCAGTTTTCCAGGGCGACTTCCTCACAATTGACTTATCTGAAGCCACGGTTATCTATGTGTTTTTGTTGCCTAAAGCGCTTGAGCTGCTTAAACACAGGTTTATAGAACAAATGGAGACAGGGAAGCTTAAGCTTGTAGTTTCGATTCTATACGAAATTCCTGAGTGGCCTTACGGAGTCAAAGAGTTCCCTAACATATCAGGTTTCTTTTACTATAAAGACACATTAACCCAATAAATGGCAGAAAAGTTTGAGTGGAACCAAGAATTCCCAGACTTAGAAGGACTTTTTAGTTTGAGTTTAGGTTACAAAAACTTGCAAGGAGTGCTAAGGTTCATTTTTGAAGCTTTGAAAAAACAAGAAAAAGGAATCAAGTACCTTTATGAAAGAGACAAACTGTAAGTTCTAATCAGATTCAAGCCTGAAACTCTGAAAGCCCAGTTTGAAGAACTTAAGGAAAGACAAAACGTAATCGAAAATCTCCAAAAAACCAACGAAGACCTAAAGTGCATGGCAGACACTCAGAAAGAAAACAGTGCGAGTTTAAAATACTTGTTGGAAAGAAATAACGTTATTGAAAATTCCCAAAGTGGTTTGTTTTCTGAGCTGGAAAGAATCAAAAACCTTTTTGGACAGCCTAGAGTTCATAAGGTAAGTTCTGATATTACTTTTGACCCTGATTACGACTTAGAACCTTCAAAGGAGTCCTGCAGAGATAAATTTACTATGACTCAGAGGTTTGAAACTGGGGATTTTGGACTCCAGGAGTTGGCTGAACCTAGTTTTTCTGAAGCTTTAGAAAGCACTTCTAAAATGAGTCTTGCAGAGCCACAAAGTTCTCCCAGAAAGTTTAGGTCTGATCAAAACTCTTCTGAAGTTCCTAAAAAAGACCACCAGGAAAAGTTCTTTGAGGAATCATCTGAGTTCCCTAGAAGCACTCAAGCCGACAAGAATCTCCCTGAATTTTCTGAAGACTCTCCCAAATTCCCCGGAAGCACCCAAACACCTCAAGTTCCTGAAAACACTCAAGAACCAACTTCCTTATTACAGCTTCCAGAAAACGGCCCAAAACTTTCTAGAAGTATGCAAACCCAAGAATCAAACCGCTCAGTCGAACCTAGCCAGGCCGAAGAGTTAAAATACTCAGAAAGCTCCCAACAAAGCATTCCCCAACCCTTCCACCCACAAACCCAGCAAGAAGTTAAGCCTAAAAGAGGAGGAAGACACTACGTCACCAAGAAAACCATTAACAGGGCGAAAACTCCCAAACTAACTCTAGAGTTTTTATTCGAAAACATCCAACAACTAAATCAGAAACTAGACTCACTAGAACCGACACCTCAAAAAAAGAAACCAAAACTAACCCTAAACAACCAAGCCCAGCTAGAAAACTCTTTGCAGTACTTAGAAGAAGTCATTGAGCAAATTGAACCAATTACCTACAAAAGCATTTCTGAAGTAAAAGAACTCAAAAAACGCTTAGGTGCCCTCGAAGACTTATGCAAGGATAACGTAAACGGAGAAGAATTTGACAGACTAAAAGAACTAGTATACTCCATAGGTTCAGGAACTATTAAGACCGGACAAGACAAACCTAATCTTACTACAGTAGTTCCGACTAAAGACTTGAACTTACTACGCGAGATGCACAAGAAGTACGAAGACCTCCAACTAACTGTTTACCACTTTGCAACGATTGGACCTGAACAGTTCGAAGACTTTACAAACAGGCTCAGAAAACTAGAAATTAAAGTTAACTACAAAGCAGACAAAAACGACTTCCAGGACCAGTTCGACAAGCTGGACTCTTTAAACTTAAAAATCGAAAAAATCGAAAAAGAACCTATCAAAGAACCTACTAAAAAGAAAAAAGGCAAAGTTGACAGGGCTGAGTTAAACATCTTAAGCAAAAAGATAAGCAGTTTAGAAGACTCTTTGAACTACTTGAAGAACCTACAACAGCCACAACAAGTCATTGAATCCGACAACTCCGAACTAGAAAAGCTCCAAAAGTCTTTTAACGCAAACAAAAGGCACCTTGAAGGGTTGTGTCAGAAACTAGACATAAGAATCAACAACACCAACGACAGGTTCAACAAAGTAACTGGAGTCGACACTAAAGAACTTGAAGCTAAACTTACTAAGTTTTTCAAAGACTACATTAAAAAAACCATGGACAAGCACTTCTATAAAGAACCAACTCAAGACTACTCAAAAACCTCTAAAGAAGACGCTATGTTTGCCAGAAAACCTTTAGGAGGGTGGTCTTGTGCTTCATGCGAAAGGTATTTAGAAAACCTACTAGGCCAAAAAGTGCCTTACTACGTTTGGAACAAGTTCCCTCAAAGAGAAACTGTTGAAAAAGTTCCTAAGTTCGGCAAAACCCTTTCGAAGGTCTCTGTGGAGACTGAAGCAGCAACAACTCAACGGACAAGGTCTAAGTCTCCTTTTGGAGAAAAACAACTCCCTGAGATACAACGCTCTGTAACACCCAAACCATAATTACTTAAAATCCTGAGAACTGGTCTTGATGCTGCATAACCATCTTCATTTTGTGCTCGGGAACTACTGAGTTAACAGGGTCTTCACTAGTGAACTCTTCGTCGAAGTAGTCAGTTGAAGTTGGAGCTGATATGCTGGGCACAAAAGGCGGAGGCAGCTGCTTAGCTTCGAGTTGGGCCCAGTCAATGCCTTCAAAAAAGGGGTGAGTCCTGATATCTTGAATGCCCCTACCTCCTATTCTCCTTTGTGCGTCTCTATCAAGCAGCTTAGTGATGATATCTTGTGCTTGGGGCGACAGAGGGCTTCTCTGGGGGAACCTTAAATCACCGTGCTGGATTAACTCATACATAAGTTGGATGTTTTGGTTGTAGAAAGGAGGAATTCCCACCATCATTTCATAAAGAAGAATCCCGAAACTCCACCAGTCAGCACTGAGTCCATGACCTGAACAAGCAATTATTTCTGGAGCAAGGTACTCGGGAGTTCCCACGAAGCTTTGAGTAGAACCTCCTTCTTTGAGGAACTTAGCCATTCCGAAGTCAGTTAAGTTGACGTTTCCTTCGTCGTCCATCAAGATGTTTTCAGGCTTCAAGTCCCTGTAAACGATGTTTTGCTCGTGCAAGTGTCCCAGAGCAAGGGCTATTTGTGCTCCGTAGAACCTAGCACGGTCTTCTGAGAACTTCCTAGCTTCTTTCAAGTGGTGGAAGAGTTCTCCACCCCGCATGTAAGCCATTACGAAGTAGATTTTGTCGTTAGTAGAAAAAGCATACTCGAGTTTAACAATAAAAGGGTAGTTGATATGCTGCATTATGGACTTTTCAGTGCGGGTGTGTTCTACTTGTTCTCTTTCTAACAAAGCGTCTTTTCTAAGACTTTTCATTGCAAACAGCCCTTTGGTGTCGTTTTTCTGGACAAGCATGACTTTTCCGAAGCTGCCCCTTCCTAATACCTTTAGAATAGTGAAGTCGTTAAGAGTCACTGTGGGTGAGTTGTCCTGGGCAGCAAAAATAGTGGTGCTNCGTTGAGTGCGGGACTCAGTTTTTTCTTCTTCGATTCCTGGTTTTTTGTAGTTGATGGCAGCTTCAGGACGTGGAATTTTCGAGACGTTTTTTTTCTTGTCGCTTTTAGAAGTGGCGAGTTCTTTTAGGTTGATTTCGTCAGTTTCCCAGAGCCACAGAGTTTTACCAGTGGTTTCTCGGAAACTCTTCGAAAGCACCTGGATTATGTTGTCTTTGAGTGGCGAAGAAAACCGGTAGTCGTACTCTTCAGGAATGTGCANGATGAACTCGTCTCCGTTTCTGCTGCGAGTCACGCCTGCGATGCTTTTCATCTCGATTCTGCGTTTCATGCGCTTGCTTTTGAGGTTGAGCACAGCTAACGAAGTGACTACAAGTGTCCTTTCTTGTGCTCGGTTGCGTTTATTGAATTTAATGACTTTGCAGCTAATCAAAAGGCTTTCTGAAGGCGAAAGTAGTTTGGTAAAAGCTTTGTCGCTAGCTAGGTTCATATGGTCTTGTGCTTCCATTTATTATTTATGTTACAATGTTGGCTAAAAACAGTCGCTTCTTGGGATAAACCAGAGTTTTCTGGGCAACTTTCCTGGGCAGAAAGGCGTAGTTAGGTAGTTGGACTAAGCTTTTATCGAAACTTTGGAGTTTTTGGAAGTTTTCAAAGCTTATTACAGCTCGGATACTCATGCTGAGGGGAATGTCTATTTTCACAGGAAAGGAGTCTTGAGGGATGACTTTGAGTAAGTTTTCACTTGACAAGAAGTCGTAGAGCTTCTTAGTAGAAGGGTTGCTAGTACTCATAATTCCTAACAAAGGCAAAAACCTTCTTAAGCTGAAACAAAACTCGTTAGTTGTCCAAATAGTAGCTTTTGAAGACTTTAAAACGTTTTTGACTTCTTCAGGCTGCTCTAAGTGCTCGTTTGAAAAGTAGTCTTCAGGGATGGGTTTGTGGAAGGTCTTTTTTTTGTAAAGCATTTGGGTTTTAAAGTGCACTTTGTACTTTTGAGTGTTCCAAACTCCAATTCTCTGGGTAATGGGCTTGCCTCTCCAGTTAAGACAAGGATGGCACTCGAAAGACACCAAGTCAAACTCTCCGTGCACAGGACTAGACTTAAGGAAGTCACTGATAACTAGCATTCTTTCTTCAGAGTCTATTTCTTCTAAGGGGTTTACTAAACTTTTCTTGGAGTGGTTGACTAGGGTAACTTGGCTGCTTTTGAACAAAAGAGACATGTCCCTTCTTTTGGACTTAAGGCGCTTCCACCCTACGAGGGTGTAGTCAAGCCTTAAAGCTTTCCCAACCTTGTACAACTTGCACCTGTCGCTAGGGGTAAATTTTCCTACAAGCGGAATCACAGAGCTTTTGAACTCCCAGTTGAATTCTAGGTAAAAGTCCTTCATTGAGCTAAGCATTCCTTTGAGTCTGTCTTTGTGCTTGGACCACTTAAGCATTTTCTGTGTGTGCATGTGGTCAAATAAGATGGATATTAGTTTAGGGTTTTTTTGAGAGACTGCTTCGTCCATTAGACTCCAACCTGAGTTGTCTTTGACTGTGTAGTCTGCTGAGTTCCTAAGAAGCAGTTTAACTACTTTAAAGTAAGAAGTGGACTTAGTCACTAGTTTAACTGCTAGCATAAGTGAGGTGTTCCCTTTGGAGTCCTTTTCGTTAATTACAGAATCCCAATTTTTAGGTTTGTGCTTGCATAAGTACTTTATTCTAGAGACTTCCCCGTTGAATACAAGGTAGTTTAGCTCTAAAGACCTTAACTTCTTAGGTTTTCTAGGTTTCAACTCAAAAGTCTTGGAATGGGCTGACATAACATGGGTAATTTCTTGCTCAAAACTACTGGTTTGAGTTCTGAACAGTTGCCTTGCAGCTTGTGGCGAAGGCGCCGGGATGCTAATTCGGGTTTTTTTCTCAGGAAACTCTTCAGTGTCTGAAATGCTTAAATCCATTTGTATTAATCCTAAAGTTAATTTAAGCTTTGTCACTGCTTGAAGATCATTATAAAGATGGACATAGAGTCAATGCCTCTTCAAGACTTGCAAGTCATCAAATCGCAACTAGAAGAAGAAATGGACAAACTCTCAACTAGTTTTGGGCAACTCAGAACCGCAGGCACAAAGTACTCAGCCTCCAGAGCAGCTTTAGACAACCTTTCGGAAGGCGAAGTCTTAGTGCCCCTAACTTCTAGTCTTTACGTGCCCGGAACAGTTGTAGACTCCAACAACGTCCTAGTAGAGGTAGGTGCAGGTTACTACGTGAACAAGCAAAAACAACAAGCCAAAGAGTTCTGTGAAAGGAAGATCAAAATGCTCCGGGAAAATATGGACAAAGTTTCTAACTTAATCACCCAAAGAAAAAGGACCCTTGAAGCTGTTGTCCAAAACATACAGAAAAAGTCTTCACAGTCTTAATAACATAATCAATATGAGCAAAGCTTCCGTTAGGCTAGCCCAAGTTAAGAAGTCCCAAAAAGAAACCGAAGCTCAAAAGCAAATGCTGCAAAGCCGAGTTAACTATTTGTTGCAAGAAAAAAAAAGAATATCCAAAAACCTTCAAAAAACCCAAAAGCGCATAGCTGAAGTTAACTACTTCAAGTTCATCCACGACGAAAAAAGGTTCGAAAAGTCTTTTCACAGCGAAGCAAAAGCAAAAGCCTTAGAAGAACAAAGGAAAAAAAACAGAGACTTCAAAGAAACCCTAGAAAGGAACAAAAACTCAGTTCGCAACTGGTTTGAAAACCAAAAACTGCTAAAAGCCAACAAATTGAAGCAAGAAAAACAACTCCAAGAACAAAAGATCATTAAAGACTCCCAAGAAATGCTGTTCCTCAAAGAGTACAAAGCAAACCAAATTAGGAAGTACAAAGTGTTTGCCTTTGAAAAAATGGCTGAAAAGAAAAACAAGGTGCTTCAAAACAACCGTGGAGCCTTCAAAGAAAAGACCCAAAACGAACTCAAACTTAGAGAAGCCAAACTCAAAGAACACAAAGAACTAGAACAACTAGAAGCTGAATTAATTAAGAAACTAGAAAACACTCAACAAATTCAAAAGCAAGCTTACGAAAACTTACAAGCTGTGTTCGAAGGCTCAGAGCACTTGTCAAGCAAAACTCCTACTGAAGAAGGCTCGAACTATACTAGTTTCTACTCCTCAGCACTTTTAGGAACACAAATCAACCTTTCCTTTAATGGAAATAACTCTTAATACTAACAGCACTTTAAAGTCTTCATTTTTTAGAGCTGGCTTAGTAAACCACTCTGAAACTCTTTAGATTAGTTAAAAATAAGATTACTGTGTAAGTTTTGTGTCAAGAGCCATTGGACCACTTCGATCAGAGCTTCTAGTTCAGAGTCAGAGACTTTAGAGTTCTGGTTTTTATTAGTAACTCGAAGTACATGTTTTGGCTTTCTGCGTGAAAAAGAGTAGATCTTCCTTTTGGCTACGCGCTTGACACTAGCAAAGCGTTTTTTACAAAATGGGCAGGTGTTTTCTGTTTCTGCCCATCTTGCGATGCAGTCGAAGCAAAATATATGGGTGCATGAGTCTAGTTGTCCTTGTAACGAAACAACCCCCATGCAAATGCCGCATTCTTCTGATCGCTTTCTGAACCTTGTAAGCATTAAACTTATTTATAAGGAATTATTCTCTCTCAACACTCATGCTTATTTAAATTGCTATTGCGTACATTAAGGTAGCCCGTCTGGATACTTGCACTGGGTGAGCCAAGGGTGTGCAAGGGCCTCAGCAGCAGTGGGTCTCTGCTCTATGTCCAAACACAGCAGCTTAGACAAAAAGTCAATGAACATAGAGTCTTCAGACCTGACTCTACTCAGCAAAGAAGACTTTTTGGGAACGAAAATGTGGACCTTTCTAGACCCCCCCATTGAGTTGTCCTCGGACTTCATAGTTTCTTCGTTCGGGTCCACAAGTTTGTAAACAAGCTTTTCTTTAGTGAAAAAAGCGTTGATGTGGCGCCCTTCCTTGAAGATGTAGTCAGGAAAAGGCCCTACTATACTAATGATTCTAGCTATGAGTCCTTGAATGCACTCGTTCTGAAACAACACGTTTCCTGTCCAAAGCTCTGCCAAAATGCATCCTAGAGACCATATGTCAATCCCGTAGTTGTACTTGCACCCAAGAATGACTTCAGGTGCTCTGTAGGAACGACTTTGCACGTAGGAGCTTAGGTGGTCGTGTATGTAGCAACTAGACCCTAAGTCTATGATTTTGACAACGCACTTAGAGTAACTTTTTATAAGTATGTTTTCGGGTTTCAAGTCGCAGTGGAGCAGCCTCAAGGAGTGAAAGTACTCTAGAGCTTTGAGTACTTGGTAAGCTACTTTTTGGATGCGTCCTAGTGTGAAGTAAGGTTCTTCTTCGCTTTCTCTGTTGAACTTGTAGTACTCGTACAGGTTGTCCCTTAAAAGTTCTGTGACAATTATTAAGTGCTCGCGGTGGTAAAAAAAGTCTATGATTTTAAGAGTGTTGTGGTCGTCAGGGTCTCCGTTTTCAAGGGTGTACAAAAGGAGTTTGATTTCGTCTATGCTTTGGTCAATGTAGTCTTTGTTGTTTTCTATGATCTTTAAGCAAACCATTTGGTCTGTGTGTACGTCCAGGCACTGGATGGCTTTGCTGAAAGCAGCTGACCCCAAGAACTCAATTACTTTGTACCTGCCAGCTACCATGCTTCCCACAAGCACAGGGAATTCCTTTTTTTCTTCAAATCCAGTTTTCCTCATATTAGTTACTACTTTTAAGTTGAAGCAGTCATAAGTCACTCCGTCCAACTCTTTAGGGTAAAAGCTGTCTTGGCTGTTAGGGAACTTTATATGTCCAGGAAAGTGCGTTTTGTATATACTTTTATCTTCGTTGCGTCTTTTCTGGTAGTAAGCAGATCTTTCAGGGAAGTTGAACTTAGCAGCAAGTTGTCTGCTGACTTCTTCTACGTCTTCTTCTTTGCACTCATAAACTTCGTACCCAGGGTCAAAGTCGTTTTCGTATTCGTCTTCAAAGTCTTCAGAAATTTCTCTTCCGTAAGACTTGTTTAAGTGGGTTCTGGAGTTGGACATGTAAGAAGAACTTTGGCCAGTTTGGTTTAAAACTTGAGAAGAGTTGTTGGCACTTTCGGAGTCCATGAAGAGTTGGTCCGCGCAAGAAATCATTTTTTTGAAAGCTTTGATTTGAAACAAGCCGTCGGGGTTGGAGTCTACGGCTTTGCTGTGAGCTACTCCTTTTTTGCTGAGGAGTTTGGTCATTAAGTTTTCCATGACAGCTTCTTTTTCTTCAGAGTTATCTTCTTTGTTTTCTTTCGAGCCCACAACTAAGTTGAGTTTTTGCAAAAGGTGAGTTTCTTCTTCAGAGAGTTCTGAGTCAAAACTAAGGGATTTCATAACTTCTTTGAGCTTGTCAGCTGACTTAAACAAGTGCTCAGACTCAAGGTACTCAACTATTCGATTAAACAATTCCATTTATAACTCCAATTATTTAAGCATGAATTAAGAATTACTCAACTAATTCAAAAACTGGCTGAACAGGCTCTTTTTTGCGACGCTTTATCATGTCCCTTAGGTTGCCTGCTTTTCTTTCGGGTCTTTGTTCTAGCCACCTTTGGATTTTTCTTTGTTGCAAGTGGTCTAGTTCGTTCACAGCTATTTTGAAGTCAGCCCAACTTTTTTGTAAGTGAATAAGTTGTTCTTTGGTGCCTTTGAGGGTGGGGGCTCTTTTGCTGTCTAACAACTGAACACAAATACCAAATACCACCGCTGGAACTAAGCTTCCGAAAGTCTTTTGCAAGTGCGTGTAAGCAATGTCTGAGATAGTTCCTGACTTGTGGAAGCAGTGACTGCACAGAATGTAGGCGGTACTTTCGTAGGGGCAGTTTGAAGAAATGTACTCTAAGGTTTTTTTAGCTTCATTCCTGATGAAAGCTTTTTCGTTAATGGCTTTTACAAGGAGAATAGGGAGAGCTAACTCCACAAAAGACTCCATTCCGTAACGGGGTGCCATGAAGATTTCAGATAAAAGCATAAGGGCGTGTTTGCTCACGCTAGATCGGATAGAGTCAATCAGTTCCAGTAGCTTGTGAGCAGATTGTGCCCAAACTAGGCACAAATCTTCCCACCTGAATTTGTTAAACGCGCGTAGTTGCTGAATAGCTAAGAAGTTGTCTTTCCAATCTTCAGAATGCAGTGCTTGCAGTACTGCTGGCAGTTCTTCGTCTGTTGGCTGTAACTCTTGGTACTCTAAGTACTCTACCCCTGCGCCAGAATCTTCGTTAACTATTTCAGTTGGAGTTGTTCTGTTCATATGATTATAAAATGGTCCAGCAACCAGCTTTTTCAAAAAACTCGTTACTAACCCAAAGCAGCCATAAGTAAAAATATTAACAACTGTGCCCCCATTAAAGCTTAACTACTTAGGGAGTGTGCTCGGTGGAACAGTAATCTCCATCACTAATAAAAATGCACTTGCTCGGTGAGTACTTTGACGAGAGGGAATGGTTGTTGGACTTCCACAGTCCTTTCTACATGATCCGCAAAGAAGACCTTATGAACGCAAGTGGCTTTGCTGCTACCAAAGGCATGAAAGAAACAATGTCAAGCATGTACTTGTCTTGCACTAAGTATGACCGCATGTTCAGACAATGCATCAACACCTTTGGCTCAGCACTCATTACTGACAAGTTCAATTTAAAACATGCTGACTGCAACAAGATTTTGGACGCTTTCGTCTACTGCTACAAGAACCATCAGTGGTTCCACGAGATGAAAAAGTACAATCCTGAAAGGTTCAATTCCTGGAAAGGAACTAAGGAGTGGAAGGGTTACAGCAACTCTACTTACATCACTCCCGCAGACATCTAACTAACATCTTCTAGTTAAGCAGTAATTAAGATGTCTGAAAAACTTTCAGAAGTCAGGCAACTAATGCTCCAGGCTGGAGTGGACGCTTACTTTTTGCCTCACAACGATCCTCACAACAACGAGTACCTAGCTGAACCTGACAAAAGAATGCCTTTTATCAGTGGGTTTAAGGGGTCTAATGGGCAAATGCTTATCACTCAGTCTCAAGCCCTTTTATGGACAGATGGAAGGTACTGGATAGCTGCTGGAAAAGAACTTTACGAAGGGTGGACTCTTATGAAACTCAAAAAGGGAGAACCTAGGTACTACGAGTGGATAGTTCAGAACTTGCCGAAGGGTTCCGTAGTGGGGTTCGACCCTAAGATAATCACAGCCGAGGCTTTGGAAAACAGAAGAAAGTACTTCCAAGACCTAGGCTACGAGTTCAGAGCTCTGGAACAGAACCTAGTCAACTCAGTCTGGACTGACAGGCCTGGATACAGCGAAGAGCCTGTGACTGTTTTAGATGTTCAGTACTCAGGAGCTTCTATCAAGGACAAAGTTAACCAAATCCGGCCTAAAATGAAAGAACTCAACCAACACTACTTGTTTACAGGAGTCATGGACGAGATTGCTTGGCTGCTTAACTTGCGAGGAAATGACATTGAGTACAACCCTTTGTTTTTTTCTTACTTGCTAGTGCACATTCCTAACGACCATGAGTTCAACCTCCACTTGTTTGTTAACTACCACAAAGTAGAGCCTATTCACAGTTACCTTAGAGAAAACCACGTGACTATCCACGACTATTCAGACGTAGAGCACTTCATAACTGAAGTCACTAGCCCTGTTGTTATTGACAAAAGCGAAACCAACTACTTTATTTTCTCTAAACTCAAAGAACCTTTCCATGCTAAGTCAATCATTTCTCACTTAAAAGCTATCAAAAATAGCACTGAGTGTGAAGGGTTTAGAAACTGCCACATCAGGGACGGAATAGCTGTTTGCAGGTACTTTGCTTGGCTAAAAGACCAACTCCACAAAGGCAACCAAGTGACTGAGTGGACTGGAAGCGAAGAACTTCGTAAACTCAGAGCAGAAGAACCTCTGAACAAAGGCCTTTCTTTTTCAACTATATCTTCAGTAGGATCTAACGCTGCAATTATCCACTATGAACCTACTGAGGAGTCAGCAGCTCAAATCACTGCTCAGTCAATATACTTGCTGGACTCAGGAGGCCACTACTTAGACGGCACAACGGACACCACTCGCACGGTGCACTTTGGAGAGCCAAGTGACTGGGAAAAGGAGTGCTACACCAGAGTTCTTCTGGGAAACTTAGACTTGGTTAGAGTTGTTTGGCCTAAGTGGAGTAACCTCAGTGGGAACGAAATAGAACTCCTTGCTAGAAGGCATTTGTGGGAAAAAGGCCTGGACTTTCAGCACGCCACAGGACACGGAGTAGGACACTATTTGTGTGTCCACGAGGGGCCCCAAGTTCTATCCATAGGGTGTAAAGAGCCCTTTGAAGTAGGCATGAACGTAACTAATGAACCTGGGTACTACGAAGAAGGAGCTTTTGGAATCAGAATAGAAGACGTGATGTTAGTGGTTGAGAAGAACCCTGGATTTATTGGATTTGAAAACGTAACTATGGTTCCTTATGAAAAGAACTTAATGAAGCTTGAAATGATTTCAGATAAGGACAAGGAGTTTATAAACAACTACCACTCCGTGGTATGGGATAAACTCAGTAGAGTTTTGGAAGAAAGAAGAGATTACTTTACTCTTGAGTGGCTTCGCAAAGCAACTTCCCCGATATAATAACTTACTAGAATGGTAAATTCAAGTTTAAATATCCAGAATTACATAGATCCAAGGGTTACATCACCGTCTCCGGGAAGGCAATCTTTCTTTTTTCTGAAGAAAAAGAGCACGTCGTTTTTGTTTTGATTGCAGGACTGTGGGTCCTGGACTACTTCATCTCCGTTTTGAGTTTTTGATTCTTCTCGAATTCTTGCTTGTTCTCTTCTTCTCTCAAGAATTTCGCTGCTTTTTTTGGCGACCTTTTTGACCGTTTCAAGTAAACTCAAAACAAAGTGGATTATAAAGATGATGATTTGGAAAACCATGAGGCAGAGAATGAGTATTTTGGTGACTAGTTCAATGGTGTCTTTAGGCTTGTCTTCAATTTCCATGTGCAGAAGCCCTACTAGACCGAACACAACTACTATTCCGATCTCCACAACTATGTTAGAGAACAGAATTATGTTTTCGGCGAAGGGCTTGTACATGATTACAAACGCTACGTTCAAGCAGCTGTGAGTAATGTTGATCATGGTTTGGAACACCACTGAGTGGGACAGAAACACTTGGTTGAGTATAAACCACTCTTCTCAAAAAGAAGTAGGAGTAAAACTGCATACTGATCAGTCCGTTTTTGCCTTTGAACTCGTAAAAGAAGCTTCCCCAGACTTCGAAGACTTCTGAGTCTTCGTTAAGGATCTTTTCTTTGTTTCTGTTTGAAAATAATATTAAGAAGATGGGAGACACAAACATCAGCAAAGAAAATACACTTGCTAGTACTGAGTCAGTCAAGCATATTCCAGTTTCACAACCTATGTAGAAAAAGTTAATCACACAAGCAAAACCTATTTCTAGGTAGGACTCTATCCACCATCTAATGAACACGTTGAACCTGAACTGACCTAGCAGTTTCTTGAACTTGTTCCTCATGCCTTCAAAGCACACTTTCGACAGAAGATACACTACAGGAATTGCTAGCAAGAAAATAACAAGCATCTGAATGAGTTTGCCAGAGTTCAGTAGAAAAGAACTCGACTCAAAACCTACTGTTTGCATCGACTCTGAAGGCTTTTCAGCTTCGTCTTTAATGAAGAGTTCGAAAGCATTAGGCAGTATGTTGTAGTTTTGGAAGCCCACCAAGAAGTCTACGAGTGAAGAACTTATATTGTAGTTGCCAACCGGAATAAAGGATATGATTTGAATAGTGTTGATCAAACTCCAAGCACTAGAAGGGTTGGACATCAAAGCTGTTCCCACTGCCACAGCCGAAACTGTCCCTATTTGTCCCACTGCCTCTGTCATTGCCCCAGCTTCTTGTTGTTCTTTGCCGGCAAAAAGGGTGCCCGATACACTGTCTTGGCCTAAAAGGTTCTCAGACTCAGACTCAATGCTGGAAGGGTTGTAAAAGATGACTTCTACTTTCTGGCCTTCTTCTATGGGGTCTTGGCACTTAAGCGAGATAAAGTACTTGTTGGGTTTTTGCTTTTCGTAAGTGAAGGAACAGGTTGTGCCTTCTACCTTTACATTGAAGTCCGAAAGTTCCAAGTCGTTTTCTAGGTTTTCTGAGAAAGTTAGAAACAAGCTGTTGTTTTCAGTCACTTCTAGAGCCACGCTGAAGTAATTGCCTTCTTTGCAAGTTGCTCCTTCTTTTTTGAAGTTTTGGTTGCACACACAGTTCCCTAAATCGTCCACTGAAGCATCCGGAACACAGGTCAAGCACTTAGTTTGAGTGCAGGTTTCACACAGCTCAGAACACTCAACACAAGTTCCGTCTTGGTAGTAGTAGCCTTGGTTGCAAGTGCAAGTTGTGGAGTCTAGGAAAGAGTTAGCAGGACACACACAGTCTCCACCAGAGCTTTGCAACGAGTTAGTTGCTGTGCAGTCAATGCAGTTAGGATCCTCTTTGGTAGAACATCTTTGACAAGTAACTGTGCAAGCAGTGCAAGTCAAGCCTGAAGGGTCTGAGTTGTAGTACCCATCTTCACACACACAGGCACTGTCGTAGAGTGAAGAATTAGCTGGGCAAACTTTGCACTCACAAGAAGTTCCAGAACAAATTATTCTTTCTCCAGGATTGCAGAGACACTCTCCTCCTGATAAAGAGGCACCAGTAGGACACACACAGTTTCCGTCAGAGTCTTGGTAAGCATTAGTTACTGTGCAGTCAATGCAGTTAGAGTCTTCCTTAGTAGAACACCTTTGGCAGGCGGTAGTGCA